>VFSW01003938.1_pt1 | contig 22208 bp, 20 predicted proteins | sample 5358111 | NCBI WGS metagenome assembly VFSW01 (sample SAMN11554181, study PRJNA540505) | mine drainage metagenome | isolation source: sediment from site ElyBrook_90M | place: USA: Ely Copper Mine, Vershire, VT | collected 2017 | reverse complement strand
CTAGGGCGTGACAATTTTGCCTGTGCAGGGCGCGATCGACACCGGACGATCCAGCACGCTACGGATGCGGGTGTAGCTCCGATCGCTGGCTTTGCCGATCGAACCGGTCGCGCCATAATCGATCTTGCCGAACGAAGCTGGCTTCGAGCCGACATTGGCGAAGGCTATGACAGGAAACTCGCCGCGCGCTGCAAAAAAGCTCATTGCATTGGCCGCGACAACGCCGATGCCGCAGACCAGTGCGCCCATCACCAGCCAGTTACGCAGGCCGGTGCCGTTCATGAGATTATTGTCCATGCGTGAAGCTCCTCGACTGATGAGGCAACTTCACCCAGTTTGGTAAATGAAGTGTTGCGATGGGCCGCTAAAGACCCCCGATGCGGAGCGGCTAGTGCCGCGCGCCTGAATCATCCGGGGTTGGCAACAGCGGCGTCCATGACGCGGGCAACATGCGTTGCAACACGCCATCGGCCCGCCCGTAATGGTGATAAAGGGCGGCCAGAATATGCAGGCCCGCTAGGGCCAGCAGCGTGTAGGCACCCAGCCCGTGCACCCGCGCAAAGTCGTGCGCCAGCGTCTTGTTGGCGGCGAGCGGCGAAGGCAAGGTGAACAGGACGAAATTGATGCCGACACCGCGCGCAAAGCGCAGGCCGAGGCCCGCCAGAGGGACGATCAGCAGCAGAAGATAGAACAGGACTTGCGTGCCATGCGAGGCGAGCCGCATCAGCATGGGCACGTTGGCGGGCAGGCCTGGCGCGCCCGATTTCAGCCGCCATAGCAGCCGCGCCAGCACAAGCAGCAGAATGATGGTGCCAAAGGTCGCGTGGAAACTGATGAGGGCGAGTTTGGTGGGCCTGGCAAAATAATCAAAGGTCAGACCCAATACCCATTGCACCACCAGCGCCAGCGCAATCAGCCAATGCAGGAATTTTGCCGTGGCATTGTAGGAGGCGGTGCTTTCATGGGGGTTTGTCGACATTGTCATACAGCGACCTATAAAAAATGAGGTTAGATGCTTGTGCTCAAAACACCGCAGATGGTTAAGACGATGATTATGTGGCTTCCTTGTGACAAGACTGCCGCAACACCCCTGATGCCGGCGCTGCTGGCCGCCATGCACCGAAATTGCGCGGGGCGCATTTGAAATCCCGGCGCGCTTCAGGCACGCTTGTCGTCATCATGCCGTCGATGAAGGCTGATTCGCAACTTAGTTTTGGAACCCTTGACCCATGCGTCTTTCCCGTTATTTCCTGCCGATCCTGCGCGATACCCCCAAAGAAGCCGAGATTGTCTCGCATCGGCTGATGCTCAGGGCGGGCATGATTCGCCAGGAGTCGGCGGGGATTTATGCCTGGATGCCGCTCGGCCTGCGCGTGCTCGATAAAGTCTGCGCCATTGTGCGCGAGGAGCAGAACCGGGCAGGTGCGGTGGAATTGCTGATGCCAACCCTGCAATCGGCTGATCTTTGGCGTGAATCCGGCCGGTATGAGGACTACGGCAAGGAAATGCTGCGCATCAAGGATCGCCACCGGCGCGACCTGCTGTATGGCCCGACCAATGAGGAAATGATCACGGCGATTTTCCGCGCGCATGTGAAATCCTACAAGGACTTGCCACTCAACCTTTATCATGTGCAATGGAAATTCCGTGATGAGGTGCGCCCGCGCTTTGGCGTGATGCGCTCGCGTGAATTTTTGATGAAGGACGCCTATTCCTTCGATCTTGATGCGCAGGGGGCCAATGTCGCCTACCAGCGGATGTTCGTGGCCTATCTGCGCACCTTCGCGCGGCTCGGCCTGACTGCCATTCCGATGGCAGCCGACACCGGGCCCATTGGCGGCGAAAACAGCCATGAATTCATTATTCTGGCGGATACCGGCGAAAGCGAGGTCTATTGCCATCGCGATTATCTGCAGTACGCGACACCGCCTGCCGATGTGAATTTCGATGATCCGGCGGCGCTGTCGGGCATCGTCAAAAAATGGACGGCGCTTTATGCGGCGACTTCGGAAAAACATGACGCCGCCGCCTTTGCGGCTTTGCCCGCAGCGGATCAGGTCACGGCGCGCGGCATTGAGGTCGGCCATATTTTCACCTTCGGAACCAAATATTCCGAGCCGATGAAAGCCAACGTGACAGGCCCAGACGGGCGCGAGGTGCCGGTGCACATGGGGTCTTATGGCATTGGCCCGACGCGGCTGGTGGCCGCGATCATCGAGGCTGGCCATGATGACAAGGGCATTGTCTGGCCGGAGGCGGTGGCTCCCTTCAAGGTTGGCCTTGCCAATCTGAAAATGGGCGACAGCGCCAGCGATGCGGCTTGCGCCAAAATTTACGGGGCGTTGGAAAACGCCGGCGTCGAGGTGCTGTATGATGACCGCGACGAGCGCCCAGGTGCCAAATTTGCCACGCTCGATTTGATCGGCCTGCCGTGGCAGATCATTGTCGGGCCCAAAGGGCTGGCGCAAGGCACTGTTGAGGTGAAGAACCGGCGCAGTGGCGCGCGCGAAGACCTGTCACTTGAAGCTGCCATCAACAGGATGATTCCATGAGTGCAGTTTCTGAGGTTCAGGACGCCGGGATCGTTGAGCCTGCGCCGCATCCCTCGCGGCCGTTTTCAGCGTTTGAATGGATGGTGGCACTGCGCTATCTGCGCGCTCGCCGCCAGACCGGCTTTGTGTCTGTCATAGCCGGGTTTTCGTTTGCCGGGATCATGCTGGGCGTGGCGACCCTGATCGTCGTGATGTCGGTAATGAATGGCTTTCGCGCTGATTTGCTCAAGAAAATCATCGGCATCAACGGGCATATTTTTGTGCAGGGCGTGGGCAAGCCACTGGCCCATTACAATGATCTGGTAACCCGTATCGCCAAAGTGCCGGGCGTCACCATCGTTCTGCCGATGATTGAGGGCGCGGCGGGGGTGTCCTCGCAATTCAACCAGTCTGGCGCGTTGGTGCGCGGCGTGCGTGGCTCGGATTTTGTGCGCCTGCCGGGCATTTCCGGCCATATCGTGCAAGGCACGGCGGCCAATTTTGATACCAGCGGCGGCGTCGCCATTGGCCAGCGCATGGCTGAGCAGTTGAGCCTGCAGGTTGGCGATAAAATCTCGATTCTCACGGCCAAGGGTGACCAGACCCCGTTCGGCATCGCGCCGCGCATCAAAGCCTATCCGGTGGTGGCCATTTTCAAGGTTGGCATGTCGGAATTTGATTCCACCTTTGTCTATATGCCGTTGCATGAGGCGCAGGCGTTTTTCAACCGCGATGGCGAGGCCAGTGTGGTGGAGGTGTTTGTCGCCAATCCCGATGATACGGCGGCGATCAGCGCGAAGATTCAAGCTGCAGCGGGCCGACCGGTGATTGTCACCGATTGGCGCCAGCGCAACAAGACGTTTTTTGACGCGCTCAATGTTGAGCGCAATGTCATGTTCATCATTTTGACCTTGATTGTGCTGGTGGCGGCGCTCAACATCATATCCGGCCTGATCATGCTGGTGAAAGACAAGGGCGCCGACATTGCGATTTTGCGCACCATGGGCGCGACACGTGGCGCGATCATGCGGATTTTCCTGATCAACGGGGCGTTTATCGGCTTTGCCGGCACTTTTGCCGGCGTGGGGCTGGGGATCCTCGTTGCCGAAAATCTGGAACATATCAGGCGGGGGCTGAACTGGCTTTTTGGCCTCGATCTCTTCCCCTCGCAATTGTATTTCCTCTCGAAACTGCCGTCGCAGGTGCAGGTCGGCAATGTCATCGAAGTTGTGGTGATGGCGCTGGCGCTGTCGCTGATGGCTACTCTTTACCCGTCCTGGCAGGCCGCCAGGCTCGATCCCGTTGAGGCTTTGCGTTACGGATGAGCGATCCCATTCTTTATCTCCACCAGGTCGTGCGGCGCTACCACCAGGGCGACGAGGATCTGCTCATCCTCGACAAGGCGGATCTTGGCCTTTGGGCTGGCCAGACTGTTGCGCTCATCGCCCCCTCGGGCGCCGGGAAATCCAGCCTGCTGCACATGGCCGGATTGCTGGAAGCCCCGGACGGGGGCGAGGTCATTGTCGAGGGTCAGCCCACCTCGCAGCTCAATGATACGCAACGGACCAGCCTGCGCCGCAGCAAGATTGGCTTTGTCTATCAAATGCACCATTTGCAGCGCGAGTTTACCGCGGATGAAAATATCATGCTGCCGCAGATGATTGCCGGATTGAGCCGCCGCGAGGCCCGCCGGCGCGCCCATGAACTGCTGGATTATCTCGGTCTCGGTGCCCGCAAGACCCACCGCCCGGCCCAACTATCGGGCGGGGAACAGCAGCGCGTCGCCATAGCCCGCGCTGTCGCCAATGCCCCGAAAATCCTGCTCGCCGATGAACCGACCGGCAATCTTGACCCCACCACTGCGGACAAGGTTTTCGCGGCGCTGACCTCTCTGGTGAAAGCCACCGGCCTGGCGGCGCTGATCGCCACCCATAATCTCGACCTTGCCGCCCGGATGGACAGGCGCGTGACGCTGCGCAATGGGCAGGCACACGAGATGCCCTGAAATTTGTTCTCGCTTTTTTCCAATATGAGAACAAAACAGGTTGACAAGGAACTTAAACAGAACATAATGGCAGCATTCTCCAGATGCGAGGGTGTCATGTTGCGTTTGTTGTTCATAGCGGGTCGGCTCTGTCTCGAAGTCTCGTCGGTTGCGGTTTATATCGCCATGGTCGTCAGTGTTGGACGGGTGTTGTCCGGGGCCTGATTGTTTTTTGAGCTGAGGGAGCGGAGGCCGCCATGCGTGATGAAGTTGGCTTTGTTCATCTGCATGTCCATTCAGCCTATTCGCTACGCGAGGGTGCCATCACTCTGGCGCAATTGGGCAAGCTGGCGGTCGCCGATAAAATGCCCGCGCTGGCGCTGACTGACACGAACAATATGTTCGGCGCGCTGGAATTTTCGGAGAAAATGGCTGGTTCTGGTGTGCAGCCGATCATCGGGCTGCAAATGAGCGTGATTTTTGGCGGCGAGCAGCAGCATGCGCCGCGTCAGGGGCCTTCGCATGATGGCCGTTCCTCCATTGTGCTGCTGGCGCAGGACGAGACCGGCTACCTCAATCTCATGCGGCTGTGTTCGCAACTGCATCTGGACTCGGACAGCGATCTGGGCCCCGCGCTGGAACGCGGTCGGCTTGAGGGGCAGGTGCAGGGCTTGATTGCGCTCACCGGAGGCCCGGCAGGTCCGGTTGATCTGGCCTTGCGGCAGGGCCGCGGTGATATCGCTGAAGCGCGGCTGAAGAGCTTGCACGAGCTTTTCGGCGACAGGCTCAATCTTGAGCTGCAGCGTCACGGGTTGGCGGATGAGGGGGCCGTTGAGGCGGCGCTGGTGGATTTGGCCTGCCTTCATTCGTTGGGCCTGGTGGCCGCCAATGAACCGTATTTTGCCGATGCGGCGGACTATGAAGCCCATGACGCGCTGTTGTGCATTGCTGAGGGCACTTATGTCGGCGTCGAGGAGCGCCGCCGGGCCACGCCGCAGAACCGATTTTTGTCGCGCGCCGAGATGGTCGCCAAATTCCGGGACATGCCGGAGGCGCTGGCGACAACCGTCGAGATTGCCCGGCGCTGCGCCTATCGCCCGCGCCTGCGCAAACCGATTTTGCCGCGCTTTGTGCGGGCGGGTGGCGAGGCGGTCGATGAGGTGGCGTTTCTGCAGGCCGAGGCGCAAGGCGGGCTGGAGGGTCGCCTTGCGGCACAGCCCCCGGCCCCCGGCCTGAGCGTGCAGGATTATACCCAGCGGCTGGAATTCGAGCTTGGCGTGATCGGTCGCATGAAGTTTCCTGGCTATTTCCTGATCGTGGCGGATTTCATCCGCTACGCCAGGGCGCGCGGCATTCCGGTGGGGCCGGGCCGTGGTTCAGGGGCCGGTTCGCTGGTCGCCTATGCCTTGGGCATTACCGATCTTGATCCCTTGCGGTTTGGACTGCTGTTTGAGCGCTTTCTCAACCCTGAACGCATTTCGATGCCCGATTTTGATATTGATTTTTGTCAGGAGCGCCGCGACGAGGTGATTGCCTACGTGCGCGAGCGTTATGGCACGGACCGCGTGGCGCAGATCATCACCTTTGGATCGTTTCTGGCACGCGGGGTGATGCGCAATGTCGGTCGGGTGCTGGAAATGCCGCTTGGCCAGGTGGATCGGCTGGCCAAGATGGTGCCGCAAAATCCTGCCAAACCCGTGACCCTGAAAGAGGCATTGGCGGGTGAGCCGCGCCTGCGCGAAGCGGCAGAGGCCGAACCGCGGGTGGCGCGGATGCTGAAAATTGCCGGGACGCTTGAAGGGCTTTATTCCAACGCCTCCACCCATGCGGCGGGCATTGTCATCGGCGACCGTCCCCTGACTGAACTGGTGCCGCTCTACCGCGATCCCAAATCCGAAATGCCCGCCACCCAGTTCAACATGAAATGGGTTGAATCGGCGGGATTGGTGAAGTTCGATTTTCTCGGGCTCAAGACCCTGACCATGCTGGCGCGCGGCGTCGAGATGTTGGGCCAGCGCGGGGTCAAGGTCGATCTTGGCGCGATTCCGCTGGACGATGCCGCAACCTACGCGCTGCTGGGGCGCGGCGAGACCGTTGGGGTGTTTCAGGTGGAAAGCGGCGGCATGCGCAAGGCCCTCGTGGAAATGCGCGCCGACCGGTTTGAGGATTTGATTGCACTGGTGGCGCTGTATCGGCCCGGCCCGATGGAGAATATTCCGACCTATTGCGCCCGCAAGCTCGGCGATGAGGAGCCCGATTATTATCACCCCAAAATTGAGCCGGTGCTGCGCGAGACTTTTGGCGTCATCATTTACCAGGAGCAGGTGATGCAGATTGCCCAGCTTCTGTCGGGCTATTCGCTCGGTGAGGCTGATGTGTTGCGCCGCGCCATGGGCAAGAAAATCAAAAGCGAGATGGACGCACAGCGCGAGCGCTTTGTCTCCGGTGCGCTGGAGCGCGGCCTGGAGCGCACGCAGGCCGACAACATTTTCGACCTTCTGGCAAAATTTGCCGATTACGGCTTCAATAAAAGCCATGCGGCAGCCTATGCGCTGATTTCCTATCAAACGGCGTGGCTCAAGGCCAATCATCCGGTGGAGTTTCTGGCCGCCTCTATGTCTCTGGAGCGCTCCAACACCGACAAATTGGCCGAATTGCACAATGAGGCACGGCGCATGGGCATTGGCGTGATCCCACCCTCGGTGCAGCAATCAGGGGCGGATTTCTCGGTCATTCGCCGCGAGGATGGCAAGCTTGCCATCGCTTACGCGCTGTCGGCCATCAAGGGCATTGGCGAAGGCCAGGCCGAGGCTTTGGTGGCGGCGCGCGGCACTGTGCGCTTTGCCTCGCTCGGTGATTGCGCCGAGCGGGCGGCAGGCGGGGCGTTCAACCGGCGCATTATCGAGACATTGGCCGCCGCAGGTGCGTTTGATGAGATCGAGCCTGACCGGGCGCTGGTGTTTGAAAATGCCGAGCGCCTGTTGCAGCACGGGCTCAGCGTCGCATCCGATCGGCAAAGCGGGCAGGACGGCCTGTTTGGGCAAAGCGGGGCGACGGCGCTGGCCCTGACGGCCGCCAAAGGCTGGGCCGCGCCCGAGCGCATGAAGCGCGAATTCGAGGCCATCGGGTTTTTCCTCTCCGGGCATCCGCTGGATGATTATGCCAGTGTCATGGCGCGGATGCGCCTTGATCTCTGGACGAGGTTTTCCGAGAACGTGCGGCGCGGGGCCTCCGCCGGGCGGCTGGCGGCTTTGGTGCTGGATCGGGCCGAGCGGCGCACCAAATCAGGCTCGAAAATGGGGATTGTCACGCTGTCCGACAGTTCCGGGCAATATGAAGCGGTGCTGTTTCAGGAGGGCCTCAACCAGTTCCGTGACCGGCTTGAGAAGGGTGCCCTGGTGATTGTCTCGCTGCAAGCGGTGCTTGAGGGCGAGGATGTGCGGGCACGCATTCTCGATGTCGAGCCGCTGGAAGCGGCGGTCGCGCAGCGCCAGCGCGGCATGCGGATTTTTCTGCGCGACGCCCAGGCGATCGACCATGTTGCTGCCGGGCTGGCGGCGCGGCTCGGTGCCGAGGCGTCGGGCGCTGCCGGCGAGGTCTCCATTGTGGTGATGCTGGGGCCGATGCGCGGCGAGGTCGAAGTCAAGCTGCCGGGCAAGTTCAGCATGTCAGCAGCTTCGAGCGGTGCCATCCGGGCCATTCCGGGGATCGTCTCGGTGGAGATGATGTAGCGCTATCCGGTCGCTCTACTTCAGCCGGGCCACAAGGTTGATGAGGGCGCGGTCATGCAGGATGATCATGGTCTCGCGCGGGCTGAGCCAGGCGCAGGCCTCATCGATCGTGTCAGCCTCGGTCAGCTTGGCAATGGCCAGCGCGCGGGCGGCGCTGATATCGCCGCGGGCGCGGGGGTGTGCGGCAGGCAGCAGGGCCTCGTGCCTCTGCCGGAATGCCGGATCATCATGGATGACACGCAGGGCTGCCTCTGGCAGGTCGAGGTCGGCAAGGTTGCTGGTCAGTTGATTGGCACGGAGCACCACGCCGGGCGGATGGCGCTCTTCGGGCGTGCGCAGCAACCCGATTTTTTTGAGCGCCAACCCGATGCTGGCTTGACCGCTGGCTGACGACAAGGGGATGGCAAGCAGCAGGCCCAGAATGGTCGGCGACATCCAGAGCACCAAAGAAGGCGAGATCAACCAGCCGACAGCCAGCGTCACAACACCCAGCACCATATGCCAGCGATGCCTGCGGATGATGGCGCTGAAGGCTATCGAGCCGTCGCCGCGCCGTTGCGGGTTCCAGCCGCTGTCGCGCCCCAGAATGATCTGCATGACGGAGCCGGTCTGGATCAGCATCATCACCGGTGAAAACAGCGCCGACAGCAGAATTTCAAACAGCCCGGAGGCCCAAAGGGCGATTGTGCCACCTGAATCCCGGCGCAGGGTCTTGTCGAACATCGCCAGCAGCAGCCCCAGAAATTTCGGGGCGAGCAGCACCGCCATGGTCAACTCGAACAAATGCAACGCCCGCACCGGATCAAACCGCGGCCAGGTCGGATAGAACGGAAAACCGGGCGCGAAATATTCCGGGCGGATGAAATGCGATTGCAAGGCCAGCAGCATGCCGATGATCAATTGCGCCAGCCAAAGCGGCGAGGCGAGATAGGCCATGATGCCGGTGATGAAGTGCTGGCGCGTCGGCCACGCCAGACCGCGGGCACCCAGAATGCGCACATGCTGCAGATTGCCTTGCGCCCAGCGCCGGTCACGCGCCGCAATATCAATCAGGGAGGGCGGGCTCTCCTCATAGCTTCCGCCTAGATGCGGGAGCATGGAAACGCCATAGCCCGCGCGTCGAATCAGCGCCGCCTCGACAAAATCATGGCTCATCACATGCCCACCGAACGGCGGCTTGCCGGACAAGGTCGGCAGGCCGCAATGGGCAGCAAAGGCCGCGGTTCGGATGATGGCATTATGGCCCCAATAATTGCCATCGCGGCCGCTCCAGGTCGAGAGGCCAGTGGCGATCAGGGGCCCGTAAACGCGGGCGGCAAACTGCTGCAAGCGGGCAAACAGCGTGTTGCGGTTGATAATCAGCGGCAATGTCTGGATGATGCCGGCGTCAGGATCGGCCTGCATCGCGGCAGCCAGCGCCACCAGGGTGCGCCCCTCCATCAGACTGTCGGCATCAAGCACCACCATCTGCGGGTAAGCGGCACCCCATCCGGTGACAAAATCGGCGATATTGCCGGCCTTGCGGGCGCTGTTGATCTCGCGGTGCCGGTAATGGACGCGAGCGATGCCGCTGGTGGCGGCGCGAAGGCGCAGCAGCGCCTGCTCTTCGGCAATGAAAATATCCGGATTGGTGGTGTCGGATAAAATAAAGACATCGAAATGGACGGCGCTGCCGGTCGCCTCGAGACTTTCCAGCATCGCCTGAAGAGCGGCAAAAACCCTTGCCGGCTCCTCATTATAGACCGGCATCAGCAACGCGGTTCTGGTGACCAGCGGTTCGGGCATCCTGACACGCTGCCAGCGCGCGGTGAGCGTTGCGCCAAATCCGAGACAGGCGCTGAAGAAAGCCAGCGCGATCCATGAAAAATTCGTGGCAAAGAGAATCACCAGCAGCCATTCCAGCGTGGTAACCTGCGTCAAAGACACAACCTGATACATTTGCCATGTGCCAAAACCGGTGAGCGCGATGCCACCGCCAAACACAAACAGCCGCGCCAGATTTGGTGTAGCCTGCCGTTTCGGCACATGCCGATGCGCAGGCTCGGCATCAAGGCGCTGGACTGGCATGGCGAGAGGCGCGGCAGGCGGCATGGCCGCATAGTCGCCGGAGGGCGTCGAGGCGCGGGCCAGCGCCTGGGAAGCCTCGGCTTGCGAGGTCTCGAGGAGGGAGCCAGAGGCGTGGCGCGCGGCGATCATGGTCATGCCGTCCAGCGATACAGCCAAGTTTCGCTGACATTATGGCCACCCCGCATCAGCACCATCCGCAATTCGCTCATGGTTGCGCTGTCGGGGTTGAAATTGAATTTCACCCGCACCCGCTTGGCTTTGCGCCGCACTGTCAGCGTCTGGCCCTCAAGACTGCCCGAGCCGAGGCTGATTTTGGCCGTCAGCCCGTTGGCAGCATCCGCCAACCCAAAGTCTTCCGATTGAAACTCCACGATAAAGGCGCGCCAGGTCGGCCTCAAGCCAAGGCCACCGAGCGTGGCCACGATGCGGGCCAGCGGTGCTTCGTCGGGTGGTTGCCAGCACCAGAACTGGCGACAGGCATAGCGCTGCGTGCCGCCAGCGGACAAAGTGGCGGCAGGGCGGAATGAAGCCACGATATTGGCATTGTCCTCGGCTGACGACGGGATTTCCACCAGCTCCACGCCGCCATCACCCCAATCGCCCTGCGGCTCGATCCAGAGTGACGGGCTGGCCTCGTCATGATGGGTCTCGTCCTCATAATCCTCAAAGTGGCGATCACGCTGCAACAGCCCGAAGCCGCGCGGGCTCTTGTCGGCAAAGACTGAAACTTGCAGTGCAGCCCGGTTGGCGACCGGTCGCCAGATCCACTCCCCGGCACCGGTGTTCAGGCTCAGGCCATCAACTTGGTGCACCTGGGGCCGCAGTTGGTCTGTCGCATGGGCATTGATCGGCCCGTAAAAATAGGCTGCGGCCATGCCCCCCATGCCGAAATGATCAAGTGTCTGGCGCGCACAAATAAAAGATTCCATATCGATAATGGTGGCATCTCCGGTGTGGAGCGTGAAATGCACGGCGGCAGTGGCGCTGGGCGAATCGATCAGGGCGTGAAAACGCAGCGAGGTGGCTGCGGCCTGCGGCGTCTCAATCCAGAACTCGCGAAACTGCGGAAATTCCTCGCCGCGCACATCCGCCGTGCGAATCGACAGGGCCCGTGCCGTGATGCCAAAATGCTGACCGGGCGCAACGGCGCGAAAAAAGCTTGCGCCCTGAAAAATGGCAAGTTTGTGCCTCACGCCCGCCGCATCGACATAGTGGATGGCAAAGCCGGAAAAACCCAGGTCAGACAGGCCATCGGGCACTTTCAAATCACCAAAATCAAACTGCGACGGGGTGTAGCCGATGTGCGCGACGCTGCCATTTGTGACCGTGTTCAAGGCAACGGGGGTGGCGAAAATCGGGCCACGATGCAAAGGCTCGATCATGAAGCCGCGTGTGCCACCTTGCCAGATCCAAGCCTCCTGCCTGGCGTGAATGGCCTGATATTGCGGCGGATTCAGTGTGGCGAAGGGCGCTGGCAGGGTTGTTGACGGTTCGTGATAGGCACTAGCCGCCAGGGCTGCGGCACGCTTTTCGAGGTCGTGCGGGGCAAAGGCCGAAGCAGGCGCGTCCTGCGCCCTGGCCCCTGGCGCGAGATGCGGCAGGGCCGCCATCAAACCGGCCGCGCCAACGCCTTTCAACACATCCCGACGTTGCACCATGCGCCATCCCTTCCTTTCGACCACGTCGTAGCGCGAATACGCTGGCCCATCCATATTGCAAGAGTTGGGCCGCCGCGAGCCACGCCCGGCTTTAGGCGATCCCATCATGAAAAGCCCGCGTCACTGATTGCACCCCGGCACCGCCGTTGCAGGTTCAGTCATCCCCGTTTCCAGGGTCAGGCCGAAGGGTTTGGCGCGCGCCGGATTTTTGCTGTGCACCCGGCAGCTTTGCGCTAAGGGGCAAAGACGGCGGTTTTGCGGAGATTTTTGATGAATGATGATCCTTCACACCGGCACGCCATGCGGCCTTGCCTGACCGTGGTGCTGGCGGCAGGCGAGGGCAAACGCATGCATTCGGTGAAGCCAAAAGTGCTGCACCATGTCGCAGGCCAGGCGATGCTGGCGCATGTTCTGGATGCTGCACCGCGCGAATCAGGCGACAAAATCTCCGTGGTGGTCGGCCCGGCGCGTGAAGATGTGGCGGTGGAAGCCCGGCGCAAGCACGCTGATGCCCAAATTTTCATCCAGGCTGAGCGGCGCGGCACCGCCCATGCTGTGCGGGCAGCGCGCGCAGCCCTGGAACAGGCAGAGGGCGATGTCATTGTCGCCTATGGTGACATGCCGCTGGTCTTGCCCGAGACATTGGCAAAACTGCGCGCCCGCCGCGCTTTGGGCGCGAGCCTCGTGGTGCTGGGCTTTCACGCCGCCGACCCCACCGGCTACGGACGGTTGCTGGAAAAGGACGGCCAATTGGAGGCGATCCGTGAGGACCGCGATGCCTCACCCGCAGAACGGGCGGTCACTTTATGCAATTCCGGGCTCGTCGCATTTGATGGCGCCGTGATTTTGTCGCTGCTTGATGCCATTGGCAACGCCAATGCGCAGGGCGAGTATTATCTGACGGACGCTATAGAAATCGCCCGTCGCCGTGGTCTGCGCTGCGACATTGTGCTGGCGGATGAAGCTGAAGTCATGGGCGTCAACGACCGCCTGCAGTTGGCGGAAGCCGAGGCTTTGATGCAGCAGCGACTGCGCAAGAAAGCCATGCTGGCCGGAGCAACGCTGGTTGATCCCCAAAGCGTGCATCTCTCCTTTGACACAAAAATCGGCAGCGATGTCGTCATCGAACCGCAGGTCTTCATTGGCCCGGGCGTCGCCATTGCGTCAGGCGCGGTCATTCATGCTTCATCACATCTTGAGGGGGTGAGCGTCGGCGCAAAGGCGAGCGTCGGCCCGTTCGCGCGGTTGCGGCCGGGGGCGGTGCTCGAAACCGGTGCCAAAGTCGGCAATTTCGTCGAGATCAAAGCCGCCTTGATTGGCGCCGGGGCCAAGGTCAGCCATCTCAGCTATATCGGTGATGCCACGATAGGGGCTGAGGCCAACATCGGGGCTGGCGTCATCACCTGCAATTATGACGGGTTTTTCAAATACCACACCAAGGTTGGTGCTGGGGCGTTTGTCGGTTCCAATTCAGCCCTCGTCGCGCCGGTCAACATCGGGGACGGGGCCTATGTTGGCTCGGGCTCGGTAATCACCAAGGACGTTGCTGCCGATGCGCTGGCGCTGGAGCGCAGTCAGCAGATTGAAAAACCGGGCTGGGCACAAAGATTTCGGGTCAACCGTCTTGCCATGAAGGCCAAAGCGCGATCATAATGGTTTAGATAGAAACCGGGGAGAAAACCCATGGACTTGCATCTTGACCCGCAGCAGCGCGCCTTTCGCGCCGAGGTGCGGCAGTTTTTCAAGGACAACCTTCCCGATCGCGTCCGACAAAAGGTCATCAAGGGCGGTTATCCAGAGCGCGGCGACATGGTCGACTGGACGCGGGTGATGCATGCCAAGGGTTGGGCGACGCCGCAATGGCCCAAAGCTCACGGCGGCACCGGATGGTCGCCGGTCGAACTGGCAATTTTCGACGATGAATCGCAGGCCGCTGGCGCGCCGCAAATGTTGCCGTTTGGCGTCAACATGCTGGGTCCGGTGCTCTATACCTTCGGTTCGCCCGAGCAGCAGCAACGGTTTTTGCCGCGTATCGCGCGGCTCGATGACTGGTGGTGCCAGGGCTTTTCGGAGCCGGAGGCCGGCTCTGATCTCGCCTCGCTGAAAACTTCGGCGCGGCTGGAGGGTGATCATTATGTCGTCAATGGCCAGAAGACCTGGACGACCATGGCGCAATACGCCAACTGGATTTTCTGTCTGGTGCGCACCGACCCTGACAGCCTGAAGCCGGGCGGCAAGAGGCAAGAAGGCATTTCCTTCATCCTGATCGACATGCAGACCAAGGGCATCAGCGTGCGCCCGATCCAGACCATTGATGGCGGGGTTGAGGTCAACGAAGTGTTCTTCGATGATGTGCGTGTGCCCGCTGAAAATCTGGTGGGCAAGCTCAACAAGGGTTGGGATTATGCCAAATTCCTGCTCGGCAATGAGCGCAACGGCATTGCCCGCATCGGTGCGACCAAGGAAAAGCTGCGCCGCATCCGCGCTTTGGCAGCGGTCAGCCAGATTGGCGCGCCGCCGATGAGCGAAAACCGGCGCTTTATGGAGCGCCTCACTGAAGCCGAGATTGACCTCAAAGCGCTGGAAATCACGCAATGGCGGGTTTTGGCGCGCGCGGCGGCGAGCCATGGCAAGCCTGATCCGGCCTCGTCGATTCTGAAAATCAAGGGCTCGCAATTGCAGCAGACGGCGACCGACCTCGCCGTCGGGCTCGCCGGGCCCTATGCTGCCGTTGGGAATCGCGACCAGACTGGCGACAATCTGGGGCCGATTGGGCCAGAATGGGCGGCAAGCAGCGCCCCGGTGTATTTCAACTACCGCAAAGTGTCGATTTACGGCGGCTCCAACGAAATCCAGCGCAACATTATCGCCAAGGCCATTCTTGGCTTTTAGCGGCACATCACAAGCTGGCACGGCCTTGAGCACGATGCCGCAGCAGGGAAGGGCATATCCGTGGATTTTGATCTGAACGAAGACCAGAACTTGCTGAAAGACACGCTGGTGCGGTTTTTCAAGGATAATTACGGCTTTGAGCAGCGCAGGAAGGCCATGGCCATGCCGGGCGGCTGGAGCCATGACATCTGGCAGCAACTCGCCGAGCTTGGTGTCACCGGCCTGTTTGTTCCTGAAGCTGAAGGCGGGTTCAACGGTGGCGAGGTCGAGGCCATGGTGGCGATGGAGGCCATCGGCGGGGCCTTGCTGGTCGAGCCGCTGTTTTCCTCGGCGCTTTTGGGCGGATTTCTGTTGCGCCAATGCCCGTCAAGCCCGCTGGTGAGCGCCACACAAGCCGCCATGGTCAGCGGCAAGGCCAGGCTCGCGGTGGCGCACATGGAGAGCGCGGCTCCCCTTGAGGTCGCCCATGTCACCACCACGGCGAAGGCCGCCGGGGGTCAGATTCTGCTGGATGGCGACAAGACCCTGGTGCTGCATGGCGATAGCGCCACGCATATTATTGTCAGCGCCCGCCATTCCGGAGCGACCGACGCGCATCGCGGCATCGGGCTTTATCTGGTTGCGGGCGATGCGCCCGGATTGCAGCGCCGGGGCTTTGCTACGCAAGATGGCCAGCGCGCTGCCGAGCTGAATTTTAACCAGACGCCAGCTCATGTGTTGGATGAGGAAGGTTATGCAGCCCTCGCCAAAACCATAGATTTTGGCATCGCCTGTATCTGCGTTGAGGCGGTCGGGGCGATGAGCGCTTTGCACGCCATGACGGTGGATTATCTCAAGATCCGCAAGCAGTTCGGCATTCCAATAGGGACGTTTCAGGTGTTGCAGCACCGGGCGGTTGATATGCTGGTGGCGCTGGAACAGGCGCGCAGCCAGGCGCTGTTGGCGATATTTGCGGTGGAAGACCGCGTTGCCGCGCGTCGCCATCGCGCCGTTGCCGCCGCCAAGGTGCAAGTTGGCCGGGCGGCCAAATTCGTTGGCGAGGAAGCCATCCAGTTGCATGGCGGCATTGGCATGACCATGGAATATGCGGCAGGGCATTATTTCAAGCGCCTGAAAATGATTGATGTGCAATGGGGCGACGCCGATCACCACCTCGTGGAATTGGCAAAAGGGCCGAGCGTCCTGGAAGATGAGGCGATGGGCTGAGGGCAACACTGCATCGTTGAAATTCGCGGTTGTTGCCGCGACGAAACTCGGGCCTTTTGCGTTCCGCATCAAACATTGCTTCACCCTGCCGCGCATTGCGCCGCACTTGCCACAATTTGCGTGCTAGTCTTGACACTCGTGAGGACAAGGCAGAGTGGCGCCTAATGACCAGGTTTTCCTATCCACAACGGTTGGCCGAGGCGATTGCGCAGGGGCTGGGCGAGGCTCCGGCCGATCTCGTACTCAAGGGTGGCCAGGTTTATGACCTTGTCACCGGGGCGCTGCGGGTCAGCGATGTTGCCATTTGCGGCGCGCGTATTGTCGGCGTTGACGAGACTTATGCCGGCACGCGCGAAATCGACGTCACCGGCAAAGTGCTGGTGCCGGGCTTTATCGATGCGCATTTGCATGTCGAATCATCGCTGGTGACGCCGCAGGAATTCGAGCGCTGCGTGCTGCCGCATGGCGTCACCACCGCCGTGTGCGATCCCCATGAAATCGCCAATGTTCTGGGCGAGCCGGGAATCCAGTATTTCCTCACATCCTCGCTCAACATGATTCTCGATCTCAAGGTCATGCTGTCGAGCTGCGTGCCCTCCACGCATCTCGAAACTTCGGGTGCGCGCCTGGAGGCGGGGGATTTGAATCGCCTCGCCGAGCACAGGCAAGTGCTGGGTCTCGCTGAATTCATGAATTTCCCCGGCGTGCTGGCGCGCGATGCCTATGTGCTGGACAAGCTTGCCGCCTTTTAGCACCGCCACATTGATGGCCATGCGCCCTTGCTGACGGGGCGGCGGCTCAATGCCTATCTCAGCGCAGGCATTCGCACCGATCATGAAACCACGACAGCGGCGGAAGCCCTGGAGAAGCTTGCCAAGGGCATGACAATCCTGGTGCGCGAAGGCTCGGTCTCCAAAGACCTGCACGCCCTTGCACCGGTCATTTCCGAGATTACCGCGCCGTTCATGGCTTTCTGCACCGATGACCGCAACCCGCTCGATATCGCCGAAGAGGGCCATATTGATTATCTGATTCGCACCGCCATCAAGCTTGGCGCGCCGGTGCTCGCGGCCTATCGCATGGCGTCGATTTCGGCAGCGCGCGCGTTCGGGCTCCATGATCGCGGCCTGATCGCGCCGGGCTACCGGGCCGACATTGCGGTGCTGGATGATGTGCGCGATTGCCGGGTGGGTCAGGTCATCAGCGCCGGGCGGCTGGTCGATGAGGCGCTGTTTGCGACGCGTCGACTCGTCACCCCTGTCGGGCGCAATTCGATCAAGGCAGCGCGTATCACCGCTGATGATGTCGCAGCGCGCGGGCAGGGGCCGACGACGGCGGTGATTGGCGTTGTGCCGGGCCGAATTATCACCGAGCACTTGACCATGAGCCTGCCCTTTGCCGACGGTCGCCGCCGCGCCGATGTCAGTCAGGACGCGCTGAAGGTCGCGGTGGTGGCGCGCCACGGCATCAACCGCAACATCGGGGTGGGGTTTGTGCATGGCTTTGGCCTGCAGGCTGGGGCAATAGCGTCCTCGGTGGGCCATGATGCCCATAATATCTGCGTTGTGGGGGCCAATGACGAGGATATGGCAGTGGCGGTCAACCGCCTTGGCGAGATCGAGGGCGGCTTTGCCGTCGTCCGCGATGGCCAGATCCTGGCCGAAATGGCGCTGCCGGTGGCGGGGCTGATGAGCCTGCAACCCTTCGAGGCGGTGCGCACCGGCTTGCTGGCCTTGCGCGAGGCGGCCCGGGGGCTTGGTTGCACCTTGGCTGAACCCTTCCTGCAGGTAGCCTTTCTGCCGCTTCCCGTCATTCCGCATTTGAAAATCACCGATATGGGCGTGGTTGATGTGGACCGCTTTGAACTGGTGCGGGATTGAAACTTGCGCCTGCAAGGGCGCGCGGGCAGGGTAGAGCGATCATGATTCGCAAAAGCAGGCTCAAGGTGCGCAGTGTGAGAGTAGGGCGATGACCGGCACACCTCTGGCCCGGCGTGGACTGATGCTGATCCTGTCGTCGCCGTCTGGCACCGGCAAAACCACGCTGACCCGCATGTTGCTGCAGGACCGCACGCTTGATCTCACCTTGTCCGTGTCAGTCACGACCCGCGCCCGCCGCCCCAGCGAGGCTGATGGCGTGCATTATCATTTCATCGACAAGGCCCGCTTTGATGCGATGGCGGCGGCGGGTGACTTGCTGGAATGGGCGCAGGTGCATGACAATTTCTACGGCACGCCGCGCAGCCTCGTTGAAAAAGAGCTGAGCATCGGACGCGATGTTCTGTTCGATATCGACTATCAGGGCACGCAGCAGGTCAAGCGCCGGGCGGGCAAGGATGTGGTCACGGTGTTTCTGTTGCCGCCCTCCATGGCCGAATTGCGCGCGCGCCTGCACCGCCGCGCCGAGGATTCGGACGCCGTCATCGCCACCCGCCTCGCCAATGCCCGTCACGAAATGCAGCGCTGGCGCGATTATGACTATGTGCTGGTCAATGAAGATATTGACGCGACTTTCCGTCAGCTTCAGGCCATCATCGCCTGCGAGCGCTTGAAAGCCACGCGCTGCACGGCGGCCGTGGAAAGCAAGGTCGCCGCGCTGCTGGCTGAGACGTAGGGCAGGGGTGATTCTCGGGCCTGGGTGATTCTGGCGCGCAGCGAACCGATGTGTTGCCAAGAGGGCGGCAATCCATGGTTTGAAAAACCTCAGCTCGCATCAAGCGACAGCCAAAGATTGCCTCGTGGATATTTCCATGGCGCCCGTCTGCACGGAAAACATGCCGCAGCGTGCGCGTCATCGCCGTCGATCACGAGTTTTCCAATCCGAATTCTTGCCACAAACCGCGATATTGCCATCGCCCCTTCACAAGCGCGTCATCTTCTCTATAAATAAGGGCAGCATGAAGGGCGCTGGCTTCTGCACCCTCGCAGCTTGTGAGGCTTCGTTGTGACCATTCACTACGCTCCGCACGTTTCCCCCGACGCCTGTCCGGCGCTGGTGCTCAACGCCGATTTTCGACCGCTGAGCTATTATCCGCTGTCGCTGTGGTCCTGGCAGGATGCGATCAAGGCGGTGTTTCTCGACCGGGTGAACATTGTTTCCAACTATGAGCGCGTGGTGAAAAGTCCGTCTTTCGAGATGGCCTTGCCCTCGGTGGTGTCGCTGAAAACCTATATCAAACCAGCCCGGCATCCAGCTTTCACCAGGTTCAACGTGTTCCTGCGTGATCGCTTCACCTGCCAATATTGCGGCGACCACAGCGACCTGACTTTCGATCATGTGACGCCGCGCTCCAGGGGCGGCACCACCATTTGGGAGAATGTTGTGGCGGCCTGTTCGGCCTGCAACCTGCGCAAGAGCGACAAGATGCCCGCAGAAGCGCGGATGTTTCCAGCGCAACAGCCGTATCAGCCGAGCGTCAATGATCTGCACCAGAATGGCAGACTGTTTCCACCGAACTATCTGCACGATAGCTGGATGGATTATCTCTATTGGGATACCGAACTCGACCCCTGAGCCCCTTCGGCTTTGGGGCCGCGCGGGGCAGCGTCGCAGCGAGTCAGCAATATTGCAGCGCTGCTGCGCTTAATCTGCAGGACTTGCCTCGATGGCCAGCGCGTGCAGCCCGGTAGCGAATTCATCGCGCAAGGCATCGTTGATCAGCCGGTGGCGCGCTACATGTGTGGTGCCACTGAAGGCTTTGGCGCTAATTCTCACGCGGTAATGGGTTTCGCCGCCTGGCCTCGCGCCGGCATGGCCCTCATGAAGGTGCGATTCGTCCACGACATCGAGCATGGCGGGCTGCAAGGCACCCGTCAGCGCGGTTTTGATTCGTTCGAGACGTGACATGAGAACCTTTCGTCAAGGGTTGTGGGCGTTTATCTTTTAAGTGCCCGGGCTTGTGAAGCGGCCCGCACCTCCTTACACTTGGGACATCATGAGTTTCAATTCTGACCTTTTTGAGCGCATCCGCATCCACCCAGAGCCTGACGCCCCCGTCAGCGCCGAAGCGACGCCCTGTGACCATGAAGATTGCCGCAAGGCTGGAGAATTTCGTGCGCCGATGGGCCGTGGCAATGAGGGCCGCTATTTCTGCTTCTGCATCGAGCATGTGCGCGAATATAACGCGCATTACAATTATTTTGCCGGCATGAGCGATGAGGCGGTGGCCCGCTTCCAGAAGGATGCGATCACCGGACACCGCCCCACCTGGGGCATGGGCACGCAACGCCCGGCGGGCGCGCACCGTGCCGATCAGGCCCAGATGGAAGAAGATATTCTCGGCCTGTTCCGCAACCGTTTTGCGCAGAAAAGCGCCAGCCGCGCCGCGCCGGTGCGCCCGCAAGTGGCCCGCCCGACGCTCCGCGCCCTCAATGCCATGGGGCTTGACGAACATGCCGACCCGGCCAGCATCCGCCAGCGCTACAAGGATCTGGTGAAGCGCCTGCATCCGGATGCCAATGGCGGAGATCGCTCAAGTGAGGATAAATTGCGCGAGATCATCAATGCGTATAAACATCTGAGGACGGCGCGCCGCGCCTGAGGCGCGCCATCTGCGGGGCCTTGATGTAGGCCGACGCTAATTTTGAAAGATTATCTGGAGGATAGATGCAAACCGCCACCGCGCGCCCCGCAGGCCTTCCCGACATGAAAGTCTCGGTTCGGCAGGTGTTCAACATCGACAGTGACATGGAGGCACCAGCCTTTAGTGCCACCGACGAACATGTGCCTGATCTTGATCCCGACTATCTGTTTGACCGCGATACGACCATGGCCGTTCTGGCGGGCTTTGCCTATAACCGCCGCGTGATGGTGACGGGCTATCATGGCACCGGCAAATCCACCCATATCGAGCAGGTGGCGGCCAGGCTCAACTGGCCCTGCGTGCGGGTCAATCTCGACAGCCACATCTCGCGCATTGATCTGATCGGCAAGGACGCCATCGTCCTCAAGGATGGCAGGCAGGTCACAGAGTTTCGTGATGGCATCTTGCCCTGGGCGCTGCAAAACAATGTCGCGATCTGCTTTGATGAATATGATGCGGGCCGTCCCGACGTGATGTTTGTCATCCAGCGCGTGCTGGAAGTTTCCGGCAAGCTGACCCTGCTCGACCAGAACCGGGTCATCAAGCCGCATCCCTCGTTCCGGCTGTTTGCCACCGCCAATACCGTGGGGCTGGGCGATACTTCGGGCCTCTATCACGGCACACAGCAGATCAACCAGGGTCAGATGGACCGCTGGTCCATTGTGACAACGCTGAATTACCTGCCGCACGACAATGAGGTCGAGATCGTGCTGGCCAAGGTCAAGCCGCTGCAGGCAACCCGCGAGGGCCGCGACACCGTGAACAAGATGGTGCGCGTCGCCGATCTGACCCGCAACGCCTTCATGGCGGGCGATCTTTCCACCGTGATGAGCCCGCGCACGGTGATCACCTGGGCCGAGAACGCGCAAATCTTCAAAGATATTGGCTTTGCCTTCCGCCTGACCTTCCTCAACAAGTGCGACGAACTCGAACGCACACTGGTGGCCGAGTTCTACCAGAGATCCTTCGGCAAGGAATTGCCCGAAAGCGCGGTGAATGTCGTCATGACCTGAGGGAGTGGGATGGGCTGGAAACTCTCCCATGCCGCCACCCCCGCAGCTACTTTGTCTTCACGCTCCTTTCTGGACAGTTCCCGCCTCACGGGCTACATCGCTGCGGGTTGGCCCCGGCGGGCTGGCGGGAGGGGTGCATGAGCGAGACCAGGGATTCCAACGGCGCGTTGCTGGCTGAGGGCGATAATGTCAGCCTTATCAAGGATTTGAAAGTTAAGGGCTCATCAGTCGTGCTCAAGCGCGGCACCATGGTGCGCGGCATCCATCTTACCGATGATCCGGAAGAAATCGAAGGGCGCACCGACAAGGTCAAGGGCCTGGTGCTGAAGACCTGTTTCCTGAAAAAGGCATAGCGGACCTTGCGCGCTTTTGCGGGTCGGGGAGCCTATTGGTAGCGAGGGAGGGACTTGAACCCCCGACACAAGGATTATGATTCCTCTGCTCTAGCCAGCTGAGCTACCCCGCCACGGTCAGGCTGTTGAGGCGCTGACAGGCGGCTTCTTTAGCGGCGGGGTGGTTCGTGTGTCAAGCACGTCATGATTTG
>VFSW01003937.1_pt1 | contig 22210 bp, 18 predicted proteins | sample 5358111 | NCBI WGS metagenome assembly VFSW01 (sample SAMN11554181, study PRJNA540505) | mine drainage metagenome | isolation source: sediment from site ElyBrook_90M | place: USA: Ely Copper Mine, Vershire, VT | collected 2017 | reverse complement strand
GAGTTATAGGAGTTGGCGACGGTCCCTGATATGGTGCACGTTCCGGTCGCCCGGATGATGAGCGGCTGGTTGTTGGCTTGTACGTTCACGGTAGCGCCGCTGGACACGTTGAAGTTCGTGTACCAGTGCTCCCCGTTCAGCGCGCAAGTGCCCGACGCGCAGGTGTAGGCGCCCTCCGTGCCCGTGCCGAAAAACGATAGCCACGCCGGAAACTGATGCGCCCCGAAGCCTCCCTGGGCGGTTGGGAGCACGCTGGTCCACACCAGGTTGCTCGCGCCATCGCTGGTGGCCACCTGCCCGGCGGTTCCAGGGGTGCTCCACAGGTTCACCAAGCCATTGAACCCGGAAGCCGGCGCGCAGATCCCCATATCGTGCGCTCCGTTGTTGTCCGAAAGGTGCAGACAGCCGGACGTTGTGCTGCTGGTGTTGGCATACACATTGCCGCCCGCGTTCAGGTTCCCGCCCGCGGTCACGTCGCTGGTGGTGGAGAGTCCCACCAAGCTTGCCGGAAGAGTCGCGTTGTCGAGAGCCGTCGCGGTGACCGCGGATGCCGGAAGGTTTGCCGCCGGCAGCCATCCGTTCGCATCCAGCGGCGCGTACCCGTTCGCCACGCCCTTGTTCGCCGCATTCTCGGGCGTGAAGCCCAGCGCGGCCTGCACCCCGCTGGTCTGCGCATAAGGGATCGCAGGCAGGTTCGTCAGTGGAACCAGCGAGTTCGCGTCCAGCGGCGCGTACCCGTTCACTGCGCCCTTGTTCGACGGGTTTTCGGGCGTGAAGCCCAGCGCCGCCTGCACCCCGCTGGTCTGCGCATAAGGGATCGCAGGCAGGTTAGTCAGTGGAACCAGCGAGTTCGCGTCCAGCGGCGCATACCCGTTCGCCGCGCCCTTGTTTGCCGCATTCTCGGGCGTGAAGCCCAGCGTGGCCTGCACCCCGCTGGTCTGTGCATAAGGGATCGTGGGCAGGTTAGTCAGTGGAACCTGCAAGCTGGCGCCCAGCGGCGCGTACCCGTTCGCCGCGCCCTTGTTCGCCGCATTCTCGGGCGTGAAGCCCAGCGTGCCGGTGATGTCCGCCGCCGCCGCCAGGCTGGGCGCGCCGGTTCCCGTGGTGATCTTCAAGAGTCCTGTGGAGAGTCCCGCCAGCGTTACGCCGCTGAGTTGATTGGCGTTGATCTGACCCCCGCCCGTGTAACCCAGCGTGCCGCCGATCCATAGCGCATTGGCGTTGGTTCCGCTACCCACGGCGTCAAACCCGACACTGCCGGCCGTGCCGCCCGTATTCCCGCACAAGAACCCGTGCGTTACCACGCTGTAGTTCAGGTGATTCCCGCCCGTGTCGGGACATGCCGGAAGCGCCGCCCAGGCGCCCGTGGCCGGCGCCGTAGTCACCACGGTCTGGTCCGCCGCATTGTTGCCGGGCACGCTCGTCCCGCTCACCGTGGTGATGGCCGGCAGATTGGCCGCCGGAACCAGCGCATTCGCATCGAGCGGTGCATAGCCGCCCGCGGCGCCCTTGGTCCCTACATTTTCGGCCACATACCCAAGCTGGCGGACCGAGGACACGCAGGTCGCCGGCCACGTCCCGCCGGCCTTCGGACCATACAGGCAATAACTGCCCGTATCCACGTAGTAATCGCCATTGGCCCCCGCGGTGTTGGCCGGTGCGCCCGTGCCATACCAGATGGCAGCTCCGGCAGGGATGCCCGTGGCCGTTGCCCCCCCCGCGACGGTCACTTGCGCCGGCACGGCCAGCGCAGCCGCCACACACAAAAATACCGCCAGACCGATTCTTCTCATACCGCCATTTGTCTCCTTGTTTGTGAGTTCAAGCGGACTTAGCGCTGGTACAGCAAGCCCGTCACGACCGCCGTTCCCGACACGCTGTCCACTGCCAGGCTGGTGGGATCGATCACGTTGGAATCCCGCTCGTCTCCAATCACCGCCGACTGGCCCGCCTGCAGCACCACGGCCACGCCCGTCCCCGAGGTCTGGTTCAGGCCGGTCAGACCGACGAATACGTAGTCGCTGGCATTGGCGGTCTTGAAGGCTTGCACCAGAACTTTGTTGCACCGCAGAGGAAGGCCGGCCGGCGCCGGTACATTCGCCGTCAGCGGGGTATTACTTGCAGTAACAAACCCTAGCGGAATTATCTGTGCCATGTGAAGGTCTCCTTTTTCACCCACACTATAGCAGTCACTCCTTTCCCTTTACGGACGCGGGTCCGGGCTACCCGGTGGGCGCGGCATGGTTCCGGCGGAGCGGCGGCTCTGGTTACTTTCAAACGCGGGGCGTGCGCTATAAGTGCGGCGGCCTGGCTCCGGCCCGTATCTTAAGTCTCGCGCACCGTGTTACTTAGCCGGAGGCGGCCGCCTGGTCTCGGAACTCCGGGGAACGGAGCCAGATCCGTCCGGGAACCCGCCGCGCAGTCGTAGTGCACCCGCCCGCACACACGGCGCGCCGGGCCGATTATTTTTTTGGCAACTCGCGTGACTGCATGGCGGGCAGCCGGTCCTTCCCGCCGTCCGCCGGCCCTCCAACGCGCGCCTATGCCCGCGTCTGCCGTATAATGAAGAGGAAACCGCAGTGAACAGGGCCACATTCCCAGACAAGGACTGCTATCAATGTCGACGTTAGAAGTGTCGCCGGCGGAGCCGCGCGCCGGCGGATCCCGCCATGCCGTAGTCAACGATTTTTCCATTCAGGTCGCAACCGTAAACGGATCCGGCAGCCAGACCGCCAACACCGTCCTGATGCGCTCCATTTTCCAGATGGGGGTGCCCGTGTCCGGCAAGAACATGTTCCCCTCGAACATCGCCGGCCTGCCCACCTGGTTCACCATCCGTGCCAGCAAGCACGGCTACATCGGCCGCAAGAAAGAGATCGATTTTCTGGTGGCCATGAACCCGGAAACCGCGCGCGAAGACGTGATGAAGCTCGATAGCGGCGCCGCCGTCGTCTACGACGAGCCCCTGAAACTGGACGCGCTGCGCTCCGATCTGCACTTCTATCCCGTGCCCTTCGACAAGCTGGTGGCCCCCGTCTGTCCCGACGCCAAGCTGCGCAAACTGGTGCGCAACATGATCTACGACGGCATCGTGTCGTGGCTGCTCTCCATCGACATGGACGAGATCCATGGGGCGCTGGTGAAACAGTTTGGCAAGCGCAAGGCCAAGGCCGCCGACCTGAACTGGGGCGCCGCGCGGGCCGGCTTCGATTACGCCGCCAGAACTTTCACCAAGAGCGACCCCTACCGCGTCGAGCGCATGAACGAAAACGTGGGCAAGATCATCATCGAAGGCAACACCGCGTGTGCCCTCGGTGCCATGTTCGCCGGCGTTACCGTGGTCACCTGGTATCCCATCACGCCCTCCTCCTCCCTCGTGGAATCGCTCATCGGCTATCTGAAGCGCTACCGCATCGACCCGGAAACCGGCCGCGCCACTTTTGCCGTGGTGCAGGCCGAAGACGAGTTGGCCTCCATCGGCATGGCCTTGGGCGCCGGATGGGCCGGCGCGCGCTCCATGACCGCCACCGCCGGTCCGGGCATCTCGCTCATGTCCGAGTTCATCGGCCTCGGCTATTATGCCGAAGTCCCCGCCGTCATCTACGATGTGCAGCGCGTCGGCCCCTCCACCGGACTGCCCACCCGGACCATGCAAGGCGACCTCCTTTCCACGGCCATGCTCTCCCACGGCGATACCCAGCACCCCATGTTCTTCCCTTGTTCGCCCCTGGAGTGCTTCACCATGTCGCTCGACGCCTTCAACTTTGCCGAGCGCTTCCAGACTCCGGTGTTCGTCATGACCGACCTCGACCTGGGCATGAATAACTGGACGTCCGACCCCTTCCCGTATCCCGAGAAGGCCATGGACCGCGGCAAGGTGCTGACGGCCGCCGACCTCGACCGGTTGGGCGGCTTCGCGCGCTATAAGGACGTGGATGGCGATGGCGTCGGCTATCGCACGCTGCCGGCCACCAACCATCCGGCCGGCGCCTATTTCACCCGCGGCAGCGGCCACAACGAAAAGGCCCAGTATACCGAGCGCGAGGACGATTACATGCACAACATGGACCGCCTGGCGCACAAGTTCGAGACCATGCGCAAACATGTTCCGGCCCCGGAAATCCGCCGCCACGAAGACGCCTCCATCGGCCTGGTGGCGATGGGCACATCGCACTACGCCGTCGCCGAAAGTTGCGATCAGTTGGCAGGCGAGCACCAGGTTGCCGCCAGCTATCTCCGGCTCAAGGCCTACCCGTTCACCGCCGATCTGGCCGAGTTCGTCGATAGCCATGAGCGCGTCTACGTCGTGGACCAGAACCGCGACGCGCAACTGCTGGCCCTGATGAGGCTGGAAATGACCCCGGAGCAAATCGCCAAGTTGAGAAGTATTCGATATTACGGCGGGCTGCCTTTGGACGCCCGCACCGTCACGGACGAAGTCGTCCGCCAGGAGGGCAGATGAGCACCACCGCCGCGCCGCCACCCAGGAAAGTGAACCGCATCGGCCTGGAGGTCCTGAACTACAAGGGCGCCAAGACCACGCTGTGCGCCGGTTGCGGCCACAACGCCATTTCCGAGCGCATCGTTGAATGTTTCTACGAACTCGGGGTGGACCCCTGGCGCGTGGGCAAGTTCTCCGGCATCGGCTGCTCGTCGAAATCCCCGGCGTATTTTCTGAGCTTGTCCCATGGCTTCAACGCCGTGCACGGCCGCATGCCGGCCATCGCCACGGGAGCCATCATGGCCAATCGCCACATGCTGGGCCTGGGCGTCACCGGCGACGGGGATACGGCCTCCATCGGCATCGGCCAGTTCATGCACCTGGTGCGCCGCAATCTGCCCATGATCTACATCATCGAGGACAACGGCGTCTACGGGCTCACCAAAGGCCAGTTCTCTGCCACCGCGGATCTGGGGTCCAAGCTGAAGACCGGGGTCATCAACGACCTGCCGCCCTTCGATTGCTGCGCGCTGGCGCTGCGCTGGGGCGCCACCTTCGTGGCCCGCTCCTTCTCGGGCGACAAAAAGCAGCTTCAGGCGTTGCTGAAGGCCGCCATCGCGCACAACGGCCTGTCGGTGATCGACGTGGTTTCGCCCTGCGTAACCTTCAACGATCACGAGGGTTCCACCAAGAGCTACAGCTACATGAAGGAACACGAGGAGATCCTGCAGGAGTTGGATTTCGTGCCCTTTTTCGAAGACATCTCCGTGGAGATCGCCGAGGGCGAGGTGCGCGACATCGTTCTACACGACGGCTCGCACCTGCGCATCCGCAAGCTGGGCCACGACTATGATCCCACCAACCGGGCCGCCGCCGCGGCCGCCCTGGAAGCCGCTACCCACCAGCACGAAGTCCTCACCGGCGTGTTGTACGTGAACACCGAACAGCCCAATTTTCTCGAAATGCTGCACCTCGCCGAGGAACCTCTGGCCACCATGCCGCAGTCCAAGGTGCGCCCGCCGGCCGCGGCGCTCGACGAAATCATGGAAGAGTTGCGCTAAACGCGCCGTAGGTAGGTGCGGCCGTGGCTTCCCGCAGCGGCCTCAGCGCCCTTCGTCCCGCCGCACGTGCCGTGCATCCCGCGGGGCCGCCACCGCGGCGGCATCGAACTGAGCCTCCGTCTGGAACAGAAGCTGTGTTGCCATGCCATCCGTTCCGGCCCAACCGCGCACGCCGCCGCCCGCCCCCATGCTGTCCGTAAAGATATCGACCCAAACGCCCGGATCGGCTGTGGGGGAGGGAGCCAATGGGACCGCCGGCCTGGCCGCCTGCCGCTCGACTTTCCCGGTCAATTGCCGAAGCTCCCGCTGCATCGCATCCATCCGCGCTTGCAAGGCTTGCACCTGCGCCTTCAGGTCCGCCAGGTCATCGGCCCGCGCCGCCCACGCCGCGAGCATGCCGCAAACGGCCACCGCCGCCAGTTTCGAAGAGATCTTCATCGATCACCCCGTCTGAACTATCGGCACCGGCTCCCCGCAACATTAGGGCCGCGCGCTAAAGGGGCTGGCCTGCCGGCACGTGCCGCAGGATCTCGTCGGCCACGTCCGCGGCGGCCCGCATCTCCCCTACGTCGTGAACGCGCACCAGGTGTGCCCCGCCCAGGATGGCCGCGGTTACCGCCGCCGCCGTGGCGAACAGCGTCTCCCGTTCGCCCGGGTGCGCCAGAAACGACTTCCGCGAAGGCCCGGTCAGAATCGGGAAATCCAGACCGGCCAACTCGTGCAAGCGGGCCAGGATCGCCGAATTCTGCTCCTTGCGCTTTCCGAAACCGAGGCCCGGATCCACCACGATCCGCGCGCGCTCGATGCCCTCGTGCCGCGCCCGGCTCACGGTTGCCTCCAGATCGCGCATCACCGTGCCCATCACATCAGGCAACGGCGGCAGCTTGGCCCACGTCTCGGGCCTCCCGCGCATGTGATTCAGGATCAGTCCGGCATCGTGATTCGAAACCGTGCGCGCCAGGTGCGGCTCGAAGGTCAGGCCCGTGGGATCGTTGATGATTTCCGCGCCGTGCTCCAGCGCGCGCTCCGCCACTTCAGCTTTATACGTATCCACCGACACCGGAATCGTCAGGCGCCCGCGCAGCCGCTTCAAAACCTGGATCAGCCGCCGCAACTCTTCAGCCGCGGAAATGGGCGCGGCGCCGGGACGGGTGGATTCCGCCCCGACGTCGATGATGTCGGCGCCTTGTTCCTCCATCTCCAGCGCGCGGGCATAGGCCCGGTCGGGATCCTGATACTTGCCGCCATCCGAGAAGGAGTCCGGCGTCAGGTTCAGAACGCCCAGGATGGCGGTGCGCTCGCCCAGCTTGATTTCGCGGTCCTTCAGCTTCCAGTAGAACAGCTTTCGCATACTTCTCCGCATTCGAAACCGCGATGCCTGGGATCGCCGCGCGCCGCGGCCAGGGTGGCTACGTCCGCGCGGCGGAAGCCTCCGCGCTTTCCTGGCGGACGATTTCCGCGGCGTGCTCCGCCAGTTCCGCGGGCCGCACCGTCACCAGGTCCTTTTCCAGGTCCTCGCCGCTTTCCACCATGCGCATCAATTGCAAAGCCGCCAGGCGCGCGCACCACGCGTCGCTGAACTCGTGGCCCGTGCGGCGGCTCAGATCCAGCAGGTCCGCGTGCGCCATGGCGATCTGCTTCCGGACGCGCTCACCGTCGCTCTCCAGCACGAATTTCACGTCCACCGTGTCGCTGTGGCGCAGCGAAATGGCCGTCTGCAGCCACTGGAACAGGACGTTCCATCTGCGCCCGAACGGGTCCGGCCCCGCTTCAAACTGGCGAAAATTCCGCATCAACGTTATCTTATCTCAATGAGCCCCACGGACGAATTCGGCAGGGAGCTCGAAACCGGCCGCGCCATCGCGCGGCGCGCCGGCGAAATCGCCCTGCGCCATTACCGCACCAGCCTGGCCGTTGAAGCCAAGCCCGATGACTCGCCGGTCACCCGCGCCGACCGGGAGTGCGAGCAGTTCATCGCCGCCGAACTGGAGCGGGCCTTCCCCGGCGACGGACTGTTGGGCGAGGAGGGCGCGCTCAAGGCCTCCCACAGCGGGCGCCGCTGGATCATCGACCCCATCGACGGCACCCGCGACTTCGTGCGCGGCAATCCCGCCTGGTCTGTCCTGATCGGCCTGGAAGCGGAGGGCGAAGTGGTGGCTGGATTCGCCTACATGCCCGCCCTGGGCGATCTCTACGCCGCATCGCGCGGCGGCGGCGCCGAGGTCAACGGCACGCCCATTCACGCCTCCTCCATCGGCAGCGTCCGCCAGGCCGTGATGTGCTTCGATAGCTTGAACTCGGCCGCCCGCCAGCCCTTCGCCGCGCGATTGCTGGCATGGATGGAACCCTTCTGGGCCGTGCGCAGCATGGGCGGATGCCTGGACGCCCTCATGGTCGCCCGCGGCCAGGCCGAAATCTGGATCGAGACCGCGGGCAAACCGTGGGACTTCGCGCCGCTCAAGATCATCGCCGAGGAGGCCGGCGCGCGCTTCTTCGACTTTCAGGGCAACCCCACCATCTACGGCGGCAATTGCGTGATCTGCGCGCCCGGACTGGAGCAGGATGTATGGCGGCTGATCGCGAAGGCCTGACGCCGGGCCTCGCCATCATCGTCGTCTGGCTGGCAGCCGGCAAGCTGGCCCTGCACCTCTACGCCGGCCACAACTACGGCTACTTCGTCGACGAGCTTTATTACCTGGCCTGCGGCCGCCACCTGGCCTGGGGCTATGTGGATCAGCCGCCGCTGATCGCCCTCATGGCCGTTGCTGTCCGCGCCGTGCTGGGCGAGTCGCTGCGGGCGGTCCGCTTCCTGCCCGCGGTGGCGGGCGCGGCCATGGTGCTGCTCACCGGGTTGATGGCCCGCGAACTGGGCGGGCGCCGCTTCGCGCAAGGCTTTGCCGCGCTCGCCGCGCTGGTCGCGCCCGGCTTCCTGGCGCTCGACAGCCTGTTTTCGATGAACGCCTTCGAGCCGCTCTTTTGGACGGGCGCGGCGCTGGTCCTGATCCGCATCATCCGCACCGGAAACCAGCGCCTCTGGCTATGCTTCGGCGCGCTCGCCGGCCTGGGCCTGGAGAACAAACACTCCATGCTCATCTTCGGCTTCGCCCTCGTCGTAGGGCTCCTGGCCACGCCCGAGCGCCGCCAGTTCCGCTCCTCGTGGCTATGGCTCGGCGGTCTGCTGGCGCTGCTCCTCTTTTTGCCGAATCTGGTGTGGAACGCGCAACACCATTTCCCGTTTCTCGAGTTGCAGGCCAACATCCGGCGCTCGCACCGCGATGTGGATTTGACCCTCCTGCCGTTTCTCGGGCAGGAGTTTCTGACCATGTTCCCCCTCTCCCTGCCCATCTGGCTGGGCGGTCTGTGGCATTACCTGTTCCGCGCCGCCGGCAAGCCGTTTCGCGCCCTGGGCTGGGCCTGGATCGCGACCCTGGCCGTGATCGTCGTCCTGAACCCGCGCGTCTACTACGTCTGGCCAGCTTTCCCCATGCTGTTCGCGGCGGGTGGCGTGGCCTGGGAGGAGTGGCTCGCCCCGCCCCGGCCGCGCTGGATCAAGCCGGCCTGGATTGCCGCCATGGTGCTGCTCGGGACGGTGTTTGCGCCTTTCGCCGTCCCCGTGCTCCCGGTCGAGTCCTACATCCGCTATTCCCGGGCCATCGGCTTCCAGCCGCCCAAAATTGAAAACCACCGGCTCGGACCGCTGCCCCAGCTTTACGCCGATCAGTTCGGATGGGAGGACATGGTGCGCGCCGTGGCCCAGGTCTATAACGGTCTGCCCGCCGATGTGCGCGGGCGGACCGCCATCTTTGGCCAGAACTACGGACAGGCCGGCGCCGTGGACCTGTTTGGTCCGCGATACGGATTGCCCCCGGCTATCAGCGGCCACCAGTCTTACTTTCTTTGGGGCCCGCGCGGCTATACCGGCGAAAGCGTCATCGTCATGCAGGGCAATCAGGCGGATCTCGAGCGCAACTTCGCCAGCGTCGAAAAAGTGGCGCGCGTGGGCCACCCCTACGCCATGCCCTACGAGCACTTCGATATCTACTATTGCCGCGGCTTGAAGTGGCCGCTCAAGGACGTTTGGCCGAAGGTGAAGAACTGGGATTGAGGGCCAGCGCCCTCATCAGGCCCGCGCTGGATGTCGAAGGACACCAGTACTTCTCAATGTGCTCGACCACCAGTTCCGTTCCGCGGCTGTGACTCACCCAGGGCCGGTCCCTGGGATCGTACATGCTGTCGGTGAGGTCGCGCACCAGCACGCAGCGAATCCCCCAGTTGGTCATATTCTTGATCGCGAACGGGCGGTTCAGCACGCACATGTTTACGTGGACGCCCATCACCAGCAGATTGCGGATGCCGCGCTCGCGCAGGAAGCTGTAAATCTCGGCGCCGTCGTCGGAGATCACGTCGCCGGGTCCCACCTTTAGCGTGGCTATCTCCCGCGTCCAGGCTTTATACTGCGCATCGCCGGTGTCGCATCCGCCGCCGCGGTCGTCGATGGGCAGCGGCGGATCGGTCAGCCCCAGCGGCGCGGGCGGCTCGATGCGGGACACGCCCAGCATACGCTGCCGCTGCGGCCAGTCCCGGTAGAAATCCATGGTCTCGGACGGCGCATGAATGATCTGGATGCCGCGCGCCCGGGCCGCCGCGACCACCGGCGCCATCCGCTGCGCCAGTTCCTGGACGCGCCGCGCCGCGCCCTTGCACCAGTGGTTGTCCCACATGTCGCAGATCAGGACGGCGGTTTGGGAAACGGGCAGCCCGGCCTCGACACGTACTTCCTCCCATTCGCCGCTGCCCTTGAAGGCTTCCACTCGCGACCGCAGCGGGAGCCGTAAATCCGCCGCTCCGGCCGCTCCCGCCCAAACCAGCATCAGCCCCGCCGCCCGCCTCCATACGAGGCCCATATCGCCGCTCCCCTTACCGGGCCAGCATCACCACGTGATACACCACCAGCAGCACCATGAGGATCAGGTACGCGCGCAGGCTCAGCAGCGACAGGCGCACGCTGCGCGTCATCGGCATGGGGCCCAGCGACTCCGTATCCACCTTGGCTTCGGGCACGTCGTCGAGCGGATGAATCACCACGAAATGGTTCTTCTTCACTTCTTCGAATTCGATCGGATTTGCCATGGTTGCCATTGCCGTTTCCTCCATTACGTGGTTAGCCCGCCCGCTGACGGGAAGAGATTGGGTGCGGCCACCTGCGCCGCCAGGATCAGGGACAAAATGAACAGGACCGTGATGATGGTCCAGTTCACCCAGTTGTTCCAGGGCTTGTTGGCGTACTCGCCCAGGAGTTCCTTATCGTTCAGCAAAAGCTGCAAAAAGATGATGGCGGACGGCAGAATCACGCCGGCCAGCACCTGCACGCCCAGAATAATCAGTTGCAGCGGCGCGCCCGGAATCAGGACGATGCCCGCCGCCGCGGCCACGCTAATCAGGTACAGCGCGTAAAACCCGGGCGCCTGGCGCACCGGCAATTGCAGGCTGTGCGGCCAGCCGCGTACTTCGCCGTAGGCCCACGCGCTCGAAAGCGAGATGGCCGTGGTGCCCAGCACCGCCGCGTTGATCATCAGCAGCAGCAGCGCGTTGCGCATGGCCGGCCCCGCAAACGAGCCGATGTCCATGGCCATCTGCGCCGGATCGGTGAAGCGGAAGCCGTGCGCGTGCGAGGCCGTGCCCACTACCATCATGCAGGCCGCCGCCGTAATCGTGATGCAGGCGCCGAGGAAGGTGTCCAGCCGCGCCCATTTCACGTCCGCGAAGCGCAGCCGCTTGTCCGCAATGCAGCTCTGCTGGAAGAAGAGCTGCCAGGGCGCGATGGTGGTGCCCACGATGGCGATCACCAGGAACATCAGGTCCGGCGTGATTCCCCCGGCAGGCATGGACGGCAACAGCGAGTGTTTCACGATCTGCGCCATCGGCGGACCTACCCGGAAGGCCACCGCGAACCACGCGAAATCCAGCAGGCACAGCAAAACCACCGCGCGCTCCCAGCGGCGATAGCTGCCCGTCAGCACCATTACGATCAGCGCGGCGGCCGCCAGCGGCACGCCGTAACGCGGGTCCACCCCCATCTTGTTCAAGGCCAGGTCGATGGCGGCAAACTCGGTGACCAGCGTCAGGAAATTCACCACCTCCAGGTCGATCAGCGAGAACAGCCCCCACCACTTGCCGAAGCGCTGGTAGATCATCGCCGCGTGGCCCTTGCCCGTCGCGATGCCCAGCCGCACCACCATCTCCTGAATGAAGTATGTGACCGGTAATAAGAGCAGAACAATCCACAGGAGGTGCGTGCCGTACTGTGCGCCGGCCTGGCTATAAGTGGATACCGCGCCCGCGTCGTTGTCCGCCACCATGACGATCAGCCCGGGGCCGAACACCATCAGGAAGGTCAGCAGGTCGCGCGTCCATTTGGATTTCACCACGCGCCCGCGCACCGGCATCACCTCGGCTTCCAAGCCGGGCGCGGTCATGGCCAATGCTTTGTTCGTCATCGCCTTCCCTCCTCTCCACGCGCCAACGCGCGCACGACAAGGCTTCCGCCGGCATACTTCAGACAACTCCGGCAAACCCGGAGCGCAAGCCGCCAACGGCGCGCCTTACAAACTCAGTTCATTTTGGGGAGAAGGAAAACAATCGCCTTCACCCCGCCTTCACCACCGAACCAACTGTGGAAGAAGCGCGGGCGAGGCGATAGAGGAGGGGCCTGCTACCGGGTCACAACCGTCTCTTCCACGATTTGCCGTCCGTACTAGGAGGCTGATCGTCTTTAGGTTCCATATACCTTTCTGGAGGCGAGAGAAGCCCGGAGGGAAATAAAAAAGCCATTTCCCCCGGCGCAGAGAAATGGCCAACTATCGCAAAACGATCGCTGACGGATTCCCCAACGGGTCCAAGCTTCAGCACCGCGCGCCGTGAGAGATCCGAAGACCTCAGCCACATTAGGAAAACCCTTAACCCGGGAGTTCCTGGTCTACCCTGACTGCCAGCATCTTTGGACGCTTTAGGGCAGTGGCTTATTTGCCGCGCGGACGCCTCGCCTACCGAGGATCCATGCAATACAACTACCAATTCCAAATTACCGCGTATGTTCCGAGCCTGTCAACAAAAAAATTCGCGAGCTCTTCTCCGCCGGTTTTTGCGATGATGGTGGGCCTATGCTGGAACAACTGCGACGCGTTATATGCAGAATTCCCCGCGGCCGGGTCGCCACCTACGGCCAGGTGGCCGCCGCCGCCGGCTATCCCGGCGCGGCGCGCCAGGTCGCCTGGGCCTTGCACAACGCCCAGGGCGGCGTTCCCTGGCGCCGCGTACTCGGCGCTGGAGGCGAGATCCGGCTGCCCGGTCACGCCGGCCTCGAACAACGCATCCGCCTCCAGGCCGAGGGCATCGCCTTCCGCGGCCGCCGCGTCGATATGGCGCGCCATGCCTTCGATTTCAAAACCCGACCGCCCCGCCGCACCCGTATATAATCGACCCATGATCGAATACGCCGATGCCAGCCCCGAAGTCCGCGCCGTGTATGACGACATCATGGCCACCCGCCGCACGGACTGGATCAACAACTTTTGGAAGACCCTGGCCCGCGATCCGGCCCTCTTGCGCCGCACGTGGCAGAACGTCAAGGAAACCATGGCGCCCGGCGCCCTCGACCCGCTGACCAAGGAGATGATCTACGTGGCCGTCAGCGCCACCAACCTGTGCCCCTACTGCATCGCATCCCATACCGCCGCCGCGCGCAAGGCCGGCATGTCCGGCGCCATGTTCGGCGAACTGATGGCCGTGGTCGGCCTGGCCAACGCCACCAACCGGCTGGCCGGGGCCTACCAGGTTGAGATCGACGAGCGCTTCCGCCAGCCTTGATCCGCGGCGCCGATTGTCCCGGCGCTCCTAATGTCCGGCAGGCGCCCCCGGCGTGCTCCTCCCCCGCGTGCTCGGATCTCGCAGCCGCTCGTTGGAAGTCACCTGGTTATAGGAATACCCAAAAAGGTCGGACATCACGTTCAGGCTGCTGTCGCAGGCATGGTTCAGGCACGGCAGCCCCAGGCCCCCTTCGATCGTCCTCAGCAGCGAAAAGTGATTGTAGTAGGTCCCGCTGGTGACGCCATGGCTGCCGTAGTTCGTGTCCACGATCAGCAGAACCTGGTTCGTGTTGGGCGCTATGCTGTAGTCGTTTTCGTCCCACAGGACCACAATGGCATTCTGCCCCTGTTTCCACACCGGAGAGTTCTTGATGGCCGTCACGATGCGCCTCACGGCGGCGTCGCCGGCCTGCATCAGGGCCGGGTTGAGACCCGCCTGCGTGCCGTTGTCGTTCGGGTCGTAGGCGCAGAAGGGACCCGCGTTGCCCCGGCCGTGTTGATCGTTGCACTGGTTCGGCGCAATGAACGAGTACGCCGCGACGGAGCCCGCGGCCAAGTCGGCGTACAGGCCACCTGCCCCGTCGAAGCCCGCCGTGTTGCTCAGGTCGCTGCCCGGCTGGTCGCCCTCCTGCACGCTGCGAAAATAGGCGAATGGGTTGTGTTTGACCGCGTACAGGCTGACCACCTCGCTCGACGTCAGCGGCGGCGTCAGTACCGGCGTGATGGTGCTGAAGTCCGTGCTGTCGGTAAAAACCCCGTCGCTCGAATCGACGCCGTCGGCGCCCTGCGCCGGCAGGCTTTCCTGGTAGCTCTTCCAGGCGCGCCCCGTTTCCGCAAGCTGGTCGGCGATCGTCTTTCCGGACGTGTTGGCCGCCGCCGGAACCGATTGCGTCCCGTCGATGTTGTTCAGGCCGGGAGGGCCGCTCGTTTCATTGGTCGTGTCGACCGCCGGCGTGGCCGCATCCGTACCCGTGCCCGCAATCGGGCAAATGTTCGAGGTCGCCGGATTGTCGGTCGACGGAATCCCGGTAGCCAGGTTGGACATGCACGAGAAGTTGTGCCAGTCCGGTGAATTGTCGCTCTGCACGCCGAAGTTCGACCCGCCCACCACCTCCAGGTAATTCGTCAGGCTCGGATGACCCACGGCAAAGTAATTCGTGGCGCTGTTCGCCAGGCTGGACAGGTCGTTGAGGAACGGCATATTCGGGTTGTTCACAACCTGGCCGTATCCGTGATTCTCCAGCATGATCACGAAGACCCGGTCCAGGTGCGGAACCCCTGTGGGAACGGGGCCTTCGGCGGCCAGCCCAGCGCCCGCGGTAACCATACACAGCACCCCTAGTGACAGCTCTCGTATTTTCATCGCGTTTTCTCTACCTTCCCCTTCGATCCGGACTATGGCGAAGCCCGAGCTCACCCGGGCCCGTCTCCAGCGAAACATAACAGGCGGACCCTTTCCCTTTGGTTACGGTCCAATGAATCTTCGGTGAATTTCCCAAGCCTCCGCCGCGGCGGCCGGCCCGCGCTACCATGGCTGCATGGCCGATGCCGTGCGCGACCTCCTGACCGGGCTGCGGAATAGCCTGTTGAAGCTGCACAAAACCCTCCTCGACTCCGAGCGCGCGCGTTACGATCACGACGTCCAGCGCATTCAGTCCAGCGGCCAGCTCCTCAACCTCGTGCTGCACGACCCCTTCTTCGCCTGGCTGCACGAGTTGTCCGAACTCATCGTCCTGATCGACGAAACCCTGGACGCCGACGATCCCCCGACCGCCGCCGGCGCAGGCCGCCTGCTGGCCCAGGCGCGCGCCCTGCTGACTCCCGCCGAGTCCGGCGCGGGGTTCCGCGGGCAGTACTTCGAGGCCCTCCAGCGCGACCCGGATGTGGTCATTGCGCACGGGGCGGCCATACGGGTTCTGGGTCATCTCGGCGCGGGTTGATCGGCCGCCGCCGTGTTGTGCTATGGTGAACCCTGCAAGCGCTTGAGAATCCGCCGCCTTGCCAATCCCTGTGAACGGAGATCACCCGGTGAATCCAGCCAGCCTGCCCTCCCGGCGCCGCTTCTCCCAGGTCCTCGCGGCCGCCGCCGGCTCCCTTAGCGCCCGCGCCGCCGCCCCGCCAACCGCCCGCATCCACATTGATACGGAGCGCGTCATCGGCGATATCGATCCCAAAATCTTCGGCAATTTCATCGAGCACCTCGGACGCTGCATCCAGGGCGGCGTGTTCGACGAAGGCTCGCCCCTCTCCGACTCCAACGGCTTCCGCCGCGACGTCCTGGACGCCGCCAAGCAACTCGGCGTCACCCTCCTGCGCTGGCCCGGCGGCAACTTCTCCTCCAACTACAACTGGCGGGACGGCATCGGCCCCCGCGACCAGCGCCCCCGCCGCCTCGAAATGGCCTGGGGCGCCGTCGAGGACAATCGCTTCGGAACCCACGAGTTCCTCCAGTACACGGAAATGCTCGGCGCTGAACCTTATTTCTGCGCCAACCTCGGCGCCGGTTCCTGGCAACAGGCCCAGCAATGGGTCGAATACTGCAACTCCAGCGAAGACACCGCCATGACCCGGCTGCGCAAGCAGAATGGCCGGGCCCAGCCATGGAAAGTGACTTACTGGGGACTCGGCAACGAAATGGACGGCCCCTGGCAGATGGGACATCGCTCCGCCGAGGATTACGGCAAGTTCGCCCTGGAAGCCGCCAAGCTCATGAAGTGGACCGACCCCGGCATCAAGCTGGTCGCCGCCGGATCCTCCAATTTCGGCCCCAACGCGGATTGGACCGGATGGAACCGCACCGTGCTCGAGTACCTCAAGCATCACGCCGACTATCTGTCCCTGCACACTTATGTCGGCAACCCCGGGAACAACTTTGGCGAATTCATGGCCAGCTCCGTCGAATTGGACCGCCGCACCCGCACCGCCGGGGGCATCATCGACGCGGCTCTTTCCGGCGAGCCCGCCAGCCGGCGGATCTACATCGCATGGGACGAGTGGAATGTCTGGTATCGCGCCCGCGGCGGCGATAAGGAACGCGGCCGCCGCATCCTCGAAGAACGCTACAACCTGGAAGACGCGCTGGTCGTGGCCACCTTCCTGAACTCCTTCCTCAATCACTCCCACATCGTGAAGATCGCCAACATGGCGCAACTCGTGAATGTGATCGCGCCCATCTTCACCAGCGATCGAGGTATGTTCCTGCAGACCATCTACTATCCGCTGCAATTGTTCGCCAACAACTGCCGCGGGAAGTCCCTGGACTTGTTCCGCGACGGTCCGCGCTATGCCACCAGGCGCTTCGGCGACGTGCCTTACCTGGACAGTTCCGCGTCGTACGACGGCGGCGCCCTGGTGCTCAACGTCGTGAACCGCCACCCCGAACAGGCCATACAGGCCGACATCGAAGCGCAGGACAAGCAGTTCGCCGGCGCGGTCGAAGCCTGGGAAGTCAACGGCCCCGATATCAAGGCCGAAAACACCTTCGACGCGATCAAGGTGCGCGCCGTCAGGCAACCCCCGGCCCAACCCGAAGGCCGGCGCCTGCGCTACTCTTTCCCGGCGCATTCGTACACCATGTTGAAGGCCAGGCTGGTCTAGATACCGGGGCCGCGCGGCGCGTACCGCGAAACCGCTGCCACAAACGCCCGCTCCCGCTCGCTGATGGGTCCCAGATTCGAAGCGATCATGCCCAGCGTGCGGCTGGCCCCCCAGGGCCAGCGTCCGGGCATCCAGCAACCGGGTGGCCTTCCCGACACTTTCCGACCGGCCTGCGACTGGTTCAGGAGGAGCGGCGCCGTGGCGCTCGAAACACCCGCGCGCCGGGCCTTCATCAAGGTTCATCCGCCGGATCCCAAGCCGAACTTCCAGGGTTCAAGCAACCCGCGGCTACTTGCGGAAGCGCCGGATCGACAGCGTGTGGCGGTCGCAGCGGTAAATGCCGATCACGTACACGGTGGCCTTGCCCGCCGTCGAAAACAGCGCCTGGCGGATCCGCAGCACCGGCGCCCCCGCATGGATCGACAGCAACTCCGCCATGCGCGCGCTGGCCGGCGTGGCGTCTACTTCCTCATCCGCGTATTGCAGGTCGATGCCGTAGTCCCGCTCCAGCGTGGCGAACAGCGAACGCCGTTCCAGGGGCACGCTCAACAGTCCCGCGAATTCCTCGGCCGGCAGATAGCAACATTCCACCGCGAAAGGCTGCTCCCCCGACTGCCGCAGACGCTCGATTTTCACCAGCCTGCTGTGTGCCGGCAAAGCCAGCCGCGCCGCGGCCTCCTGCTCGTCCTCCACAATGCCCGCCGCCAGGATGCGCGAGCGCACCGGCAGGCCCCGGCTGGCCATCTGCTCCGTAAAACTGGCCAGGCGGTTGAAGTGGATCTTGGGCAGCGCCACGAACGTTCCCGCGCCGCGCCGCCGGTCCACCAGTCCGTCGTGCTCCAGTTCCGCCAGCGCGTGGCGGGCCGTCATCAGACTCACTTCGTAGTTGCGCGCCAGTTCCCTTTCCGATGGCACCGCGTCGCCCGGCCGCAGTTCACCGGCTTCAATGCGCTTTTGCAGCGCGTATTGTATGCGCCGGTAGGCGGGGGCGTCCGATTCGGTTTCCTGTAGCATCAGCGTTCCATCTCCGCGCCGCTGGCAATCGTACCAATGAAGTTGCAGCCGGTCAACGTGCTATAGCGCGCACGGAATCATGTGCTATAGAGCGTTACCGTCGGTATTGTAGCGCGAACCAGCGCCGGAATTCCAGGTTTTTCGAAATTTTTCTCTTGACGTAGGGTTATAACCGGATTTATACTGCCCGCATAGCAGATTTCTGCTATATAGCTATTTGCCCAGGGTTCTTGGCGGCAGGCAATGTGGGATATAGCACTTTGCCCGTCCGCGGTTAGAGGCTGGAGGGGTCCGCACCTCTCCTTAACAAACTGGAGAATTTCGTGAAACGACGAACGATGCGATACTGCAGCAGGTGGTTGATCCTGTCCCTGGCGCTGTGCGCCTTGGCCGGATCGCTCTGGGGTCAGCAGGTCACCGCCGCCATCACCGGCACCATCACCGATCCCTCCGGCGCGCCCATCGTGGGCGCCAAGATCGTGGCTAAGGACCTCGACCGCGGCGTGGTCTTCCCCGCCGAATCCAACAGCCTCGGCGCCTACAACCTGCCTCGCCTGCCCATTGGCCGGTACGAGGTCCGGGCCGAAGCCTCGGGATTCCAGACTTCCGTCCAGCCCGACATGACGCTGGATGTGAACCAGACCGCGCGCGTCGACTTCCAGATGAAGATCGGCCAGGTCTCCGAAACCGTGGAAGTCACCGGCGCCGCCCCCCTGCTCGAAACCGAGACCACGCAATTGAGCACCGTGATCGACGCCAACACCACCGCCAACCTGCCCTTGGGGTCGCGCAATTATGCGCAGTTGACCCTCCTGGCGCCGGGCGCCGTCACCCCCAATCCGAGCGGCTTCACCAACGGCATCACCACCGGACTCGGCCCGGGCGGCAACGACGCCGCCCGCCCCTATATCAACGGCAATCACGAACAGGCCAACAACTTCCTCCTCGACGGTCTGGATAACAACCAGGTCTCGGATAACCTCATGGGCTACACGCCCAACGCCGACGCCATCGCCGAATTCAACATGATCACCCAGAACGCCTCGGCCGAGTTCGGCAATTTCGAGGGCGGCATCATCAACACCACCCTGAAATCCGGCACCAACCAGTATCACGGCGACCTCTTCGAGTTCTTCCGCAACAACGTCCTGAACGCCAATTCCTGGGAGAACAACTGGCAGAACCTGCCCAAGGCGGCTTTGCGCTGGAACCAGTACGGCGGCACTTTCGGCGGGCCTATCGTGAAGGACAAGCTGTTCTTCTTCGCCGATTTCCAGGGGCAACGCTTCGATACGCCGACCTCCCTGGGCACCACCAACGTCATGACGGCCGCCGAGCGCGGCGGCGATTTCTCCGCCCTGCTCACGGCCGCCACGCCCTACACCCTGACCAACCCGTTCGCCAATAACGCGCCCTTCCCCGGCAACAAGATCCCCATCAGCATGATCGATCCCGTGGCCAAGAACCTGTTCGCCAGCAGCTTTTACCCGCTGCCGAATTCCTTAGGCGCCAACAACGGCCTGCAGAACAACTACATCTACGGCTCGAATTCGGCCATCAATCAGGACCAGGGCGATATCAAAATGGATTACAACCCGAGCACCAAGGACCGCATCTCCGGCCGGTACTCGCGGCTGTGGGCCGACGATCCGTCGGCCAACACCTTCCAGTTGTTCTCCAACGGGTTCGTCTACGACAACGCCCACAGCGGCGTCGCCAACTGGACCCATACCTTCGGCCCCAACGTGGTCAACGAAGCTCGCATAGGCGTCAACTACGTCCTGGTCAACAACGGCGACAACCCCAAGAGCGGCTTGGGGGACCTCGGCACCACCCTCGGCATCGCCAACGCCAACACCGTGGGTCCGGGCCTGCTGGGACTTAACCTCTCCAATGGATACGCCTCCAGCGTGGGGAGTTCCATCGTGGGCAGCCAGCAGTTGTTCGCCAGCACCGTCATCCAGGCCGACGACACCGTGATCGTCACCAAGGGCGAGCACACCATACACGCCGGCTTCCAGTTTTTCCGCGAACGGATCAACGTGTACTACGCCGGCAACAACGGCAACCAGGGCTCCATCGGCTTTGGCGGCCAGTATTCGGGCACCGGCGAAAGCGACTTCTTCCTGGGACTGCCCAGCGGTTACGGCGGCGGCAGCGCCCAGAACGGCACGTGGGGCCAGCGTTCCAGCATTATCGCCGGATTCGTCCAGGACGACTACCACGTCAGCTCCACCCTCACCCTCAACCTGGGACTGCGCTACGAGAATCACACCCCCTGGGTGGAGGTCGACAACCGCCAGGCCAACTTCGGCCTCTTCAGCGGCGCCGTCTACCTGGCCGGCCAGAGTTGCCCGTACAGCAATTGCCGCGCGCTGTATAACTCCTACAATGCGGGCTACGATTTTCAACCCCGCATCGGGTTCGCCTGGAGCCCCAAGGCCCTGCGCGGCAAGACCGTCTTCCGCGGCGCCTACACCATGTCGTCCTTCCTGGAGGGCACCGGCACCAACCTGCGCCTGCCCATGAATCCGCCCGTGCGCCAGCCAAATTTCGGGGTCACTTACTCGCTGGCCGCCAATGGGCCGCTGCCCCCCACCACCACCGACCAGGGACTCATTCCTCCGCCGGCTGGAAATCCCTTCCAGGGCGCCGAACTGCGCCTCTGGGATCCCTATGACAAGCCCGCCGCCGTGCAGCAGTGGAACTTCAGCATTCAGCATCAGTTTTCGAACGACTCCACCCTGCAGGCCAGCTACGTGGGCCAGCACGGCACCCACCTTATGGAGCCCGAACTGTACTCGCAGTCCATCCTGAACGCGGACGGCACCACCTCGCCCGGTCCCTACATCGCCGGCAATCCGACCCTCAAGAACGAGATCGGATTCATCGCCGGCACTTCCTCCGCCGGAACCCAGGAGTACGACGCCCTGCAGGCCGTCTTCCAGAAACGCCTGTCTAACGGATTGCAGGGACAGGTAGCCTATACTTACTCCAAGTGCATGACCAACAATGGCGGATACTACGGAACCTGGGGCGCCACCCAGGGATGGTTCGGGCCCACTTACTGGCAGAACCTGTATGACGCCAAAGCCGAATGGGGACCCTGCTTCTTCGACGAGACTCAGAATCTCACCACTTACGCCCTCTACGAAATGCCGTTTGGCAAGACCCGGCACTTCGGCAGAAGCGCCAACCCGCTGTTGAACGCCATTGCCGGCGATTGGAACGTTTCCGCTATTATGACCTTCCACACCGGCTTCCCCATGACGCCCTATACCTGGAACGACACCTCGGGCACCGGTCTGGGCAATGTCTTCGCCACCCGCGCCAATTGCGTTTCGCCCGCCCAGATTCTCAACACGCCTTACGCCGGCGGCGGCATCCAGTGGCTCAATCCCAGTTCCTTCGCCGAACCGGCCAGCGGCACGTTCGGCACCTGCGGTAACGGCGTGGTGCGCGGCCCCGGCCTCGCCGATCTGGATATCAGCCTGCAAAAAGACTTCGCCATCACCGAGTCCAAGAGGGTGGAGTTCCGGAGCGACTTCGTCAACCTGACGAATAGCCCCATCTTCAACTCACCCAACCTCGCGCTGGGTGGCGGCATGGGAGTCATTACCGGCACCCAGGGACCGCGCAACATCCAGCTCGCCTTGAAGTTCATCTTCTGAGGAACACGCGCAAAACGGTGCCCGGTCACGCGCCCCTTTGCGCTTCCGAGGAACACGCGCAAAACGGTGCGCGGCCCGCGCCCCTTTTGCGCTTCCGATTTCGACCCCGCACGCAGCACCGCGGAACCTCGGGGAGCCGGAACGGCGGCTCCCCTTTTTATTGCGCCGCGCATAAAATGGATCTAGTGAAACTCCTCCTCGCGGCCGCAATCACGGCATCCGCCCTGGCAGCCGGCCAGACCGCCGCGCAACTGGCTGAATCCGGGCACTGCCGGGAAGCCTTGCCGTTGCTCAAGGCCGCCGCGCCGAAAACGGCCGATCCCGCCGTTGCCCGGCGCCTGGGCGTGGACGGCGTGCGTTGCGGCATGACCCTCGACGACCTGGATAGCTCCCTCGCCTTCCTGCGCGATCTCAACAAGCGCTTCCCCAACGATCCCGAAGTGTTGTATCTCTCGGTCCACGTCTTCTCCGGCCTGTCCCTGCGCGCTTCGCGCAAGCTCCTGCTCGCGGCGCCGGCCTCATACCAGGTGCACGAGCTCAACGCCGAAGCCCTGGAACTCT
>VFSW01003936.1_pt1 | contig 22211 bp, 18 predicted proteins | sample 5358111 | NCBI WGS metagenome assembly VFSW01 (sample SAMN11554181, study PRJNA540505) | mine drainage metagenome | isolation source: sediment from site ElyBrook_90M | place: USA: Ely Copper Mine, Vershire, VT | collected 2017 | reverse complement strand
GCGAGCCACTTCGCCAACGATCTTTCGATCGGAACCAACGAATACGACAAGCCATTTCGGGTCCTGAGCCTGACCGATAACGTTCCCGTTCTGACCGCCATCGGCAACGATTTCGGCTACGACCAGATATTCGTCAGACAGCTGCGCGTATTGTCGAGAAAAGGGGACGTCGTGGTCGGCATCTCCGCTTCCGGAAATTCTTCGAACCTGCTCCAGGCATTCGAGTACGCCCGTTCGGCGGGCATCAAGACCGTTGCGATCACTTCCTTCGATGGCGGCAAGATGAAGCCGATGGCCGATGAGGGAATCCACGTGCCGACCGCTCTGAAGGAGTACGGGCCCGCCGAGGACGCCCACATGGTGCTCGATCACCTCGTCGGCGCGTACCTCATCAGGTACGTCAAGCATGCCCAGAGTAAATGACCTCCTGGAACTGTCAAAATCTATCGCGGGGCAGGCCGGCCTGCGGCTGCTGAGCTTTACCGACGAACACAAGAGCTACGGTCATAGCCGCGATCTGACCAAGGAGATCAAGGCGGTAGCCGACACCGTACTGGAGCGGGACATTCTGCAGGCCTTGCTGCCAGCGGGGCTTCCGATCCTGAGCGAGGAGTCCGGCAATATTCCAGCGCCGGACGACAGCGGCTACCGATTTGTCGTCGACCCGCTCGATGGCACGTTCAACTTCGTCAAGGGTCTCGGGCCGAGCGCTGTCTCGATCGCTCTATGGCGCGAGCAGACGCCGGTATTTGGAGTCATCTGCTGCGTTCCGGAACGGCAGTTGTTCTGGGGCGGAGCTGGGATCGGTTCCTTTGCCGACGGCAAGCCCATCTCGGTTTCCACAACGTCAAGTCCGGCTCAGGCGTCGATCTGCACCGGCTTTCCCGTGCGGTTCGACGTGACGAGCGATGCAGCGATGCAAATCTTCTGGCGCACAGTGAAGCCTTACGCCAAGGTTCGCATGATCGGCGCGGCTGCCGCGTCGTTACTGTATGTCGCGCGCGGGTCGGCCGATGCGTATGTCGAGAGGAATATCATGCTCTGGGACGTGGCGGCGGGCATTGCGATCGTAGAAGGCGCGGGTGGCAAAGTGCGTTGTGATCCGGGCACGGTCGAATACTCACTAGACGTCCATGCGAGTAACGGCATTCTTTCCATGGCAGATTGAGCTATGACCAATGTCACTGAGAAGGTCGCTGTCTGTTCGCGCTCGTTTTCCAACAACCCCGTGCTGCGTGTGGAACTGCTGGCGCGATACCAAAGAGTCACCTTCAACGACGCGGGCCTGCAGCTCAGGGGCGAGACACTCGTCGAGTTCCTGAGAGGGCACCACAAGGCCATAATCGCGTTGGAAACCATCGACGAGTCGATACTCGTCCGACTGCCTGAGCTCAAGGTCATCAGCAAATATGGCGTTGGACTCGACATGGTCGACATGGCAGCCATGCGTACCCATGGCAAGCAGCTCGGCTGGACCGGGGGTGTCAACCGGCGGTCGGTTTCCGAGCTGGTGATCTCGTTTGCAATCGCGATGCTGCGCCATGTGCCTGCGGCACATCGGGAAGTGCTTGAGGGCACGTGGCGCCAGCACGTCGGCGGCCATCTGAGCGGGCGAACAGTGGGCATCGTCGGCTGTGGGCACGTCGGCAAAGATCTGGTGCATATGCTGACGCCGTTCGGCTGCCAGATCCTCGTGCACGACATCCGTGAATATCCGGAATTTTACACGGAGCACGGCCTCGAGCCCGTGAGCCTGGAAAATCTGCTTGCGCGCTCCGATGTCGTCACTCTCCACGTGCCTCTGGACGCAACTACTCGCGGTATGCTTGATGCCACCCGGCTCTCTCTGATGAAGGCGAGCGCCGTGCTCATCAATGCGGCGCGGGGCGGCCTGGTGGATGAAGTGGCGTTGAAGCGAATGCTGATGGATGGTCATCTGGCTGGCGCCGCATTCGATGTATTTGCGGTGGAGCCGCCGCAGGATCGGGAACTCCTCTCGCTGCGCAACTTTCTGGTGACGCCTCACATCGGTGGGAGTGCTCATGAGGCCATTCTCGCAATGGGTCGCGCGGCCATAGATGGCCTGGATCAGCACGAGCTTCCCGGAACTGGCGTTGGTTGAGATTCAGCGCGGCGGCGTTATTACCGTTTGGGACGGCAGCAATCCGTGTGGGAAGCACGGTGCCGTGTATTGCTGGAGTGGCTACGAAGAAAAGGACGGCGCCCTGTCGCTCCTGCGGTACGTGGAAACGCATGGCGAGCGCCTGCGGCTCAAATACCTCGCGTGGATTCACGATCTCGGCGAATCCCGATTCGGGGGAAAGCGCGTCATCGACCACATGGCGCTTGCATGCGGGCTGAGCTATTGGTGGCTCACTGTGTTCGTCGAGCAGAGTCCCTGGAAATCGCCATCCATCATCGATGCACTTCGTCTTCTGGCTCTCGAAGAAATCCTAAAAGAGGAGCGCCCGAGCAAGCTGCACCTGGTGAGCGCCAATCGGCAACTGAGCGAAGCGCTTCGCATTCTTTGCCGGAACCTGGGCGTGGCGTGCGAGCGGGAACCGTTGCCAGGCAGGCCTCTCTGGCGGCGAAGCGTCAGGGAACTGTATCGTGCGCTGCCGCAGCGAGTGCAGGCACTGCTCAGTCTCGCCCGTCACTTGCACTCGCGCTGGCCGCTTCGGCGGACCGATCGATCGGGCTGGTTCAGCGGCGATCGCTCACTTCTGCTCTGTTCATATTTCATTCATCTGGACCAGAAGTTGTGCTCGAACGGGGATTTCCACTCGCGCCATTGGGAGGAATTGCCTCAGCTTCTCCATGCAAGCGGCTACCGTACAAACTGGATACAGCATTACCTGCAGAGCAGCGTCGTTCCCGATACTCGGGTCGCGCGCAACTGGGTACGCCGCTTCAATCAACAGCGACAGCGGCAGGGATTCCATGTCTTTCTGGATGCATACCTGTCATGGCGTATCGTGTTCCGCGTTCTGAAAGCCTGGGTAGAGCTTATTCGCATGAGCGTGCAATTGCGCGGAATAGAGCGTTCTTTCCAGCCCCGGGACTCCAGCTGCTCGTTCTGGCCGATCATGCAGCGAGACTGGCGAGCGTCCCTCGGTGGGCCCGCCGCGATCAGCAATCTGCTGTGGGTAGAGCTTTTTGACGCCGCATTACGTGATCTCCCGCGACAGAACACGGGCCTGTATCTCTGCGAGAATCAAGCTTGGGAGCGCGCGTTCATTCACGCCTGGCGCAAACATGAGCACGGACGGCTGATCGCGGTGGCGCATTCGACGGTGCGCTTCTGGGACCTGCGCTATTTTCAAGACGCGCGTACGGTTCGATCGCACGATCCATTTCCGTTGCCCAAGCCGGACCTTGTGGCGCTCAATGGACGGGCCGCCGTCGATGCCTTTCTCAGCGTCGACTATCCGAAAGAATCGATTGTCGAATGCGAGGCACTGCGATATGGATATCTGCACGGGTTGCGCAAGCGGTCCGCTGTAGGCGCTGTGAGCGCGGGCGGAATCAGAGCATTGATTCTCGGGGATTACTCTCAAACCAGCACGCTCAAATTGCTGGAATTGCTCAAGGCAGCGTCGGCTCGTCTGCGTTTACGCATCACCTACACGATAAAGCCGCACCCGAACTACCAAGTGAAAGCGCAAGACTTTCCATCCTTGGGCCTGAGGGTTGTCAATGATCCTCTGCCGCAAATTTTGGGGAACTTTGACATTGCGTGCTCTTGCAATGCGACCTCCGCTGCAGTCGATGCGTGCCTCGCCGGCCTGCCGGTGATCGTAGTGCTCGACGGCACGGAATTGAATTTCAGTCCGCTGCGTGGGCGGCCCGGCGTGCGCTTCGTTGCCACGGACGAAGAACTGGCAGAGGCCCTGCAGCCGAATCTACGCTGCGCGCCCGAGCGCGTCGATCAACAGGATCTGTTCTTCCTCGATCCGCAGTTTCCACGCTGGACACGGTTGCTCGGCCTGCGCGCGATCGACACGGTCGATGATACATGACCCCGGAGGTCCGAAACTATCTGAAGCGCTGTGCCAATCCGGTGTTCGCATTGTCGGCCGTGCTCGCCTTTACGTCGCGCGCCTTCGGATCACTCTTATTCCGAGCCTCTCGCGGTACGCGGCAGGTCTTTCCGACGCTCATCAGGCAGCTGCGGCGGACAGTCCTGGCTCACCATGAGGTCGGGCGAACGCGACCAATGACGATTGAGCCGCTGCCGCATTGCTCTTTGACGCTGGCAGCAGGCGCATTCCGCCTAGAATGCGAGTCTGACTGGCTAAAGGAATTGCCGGACGAGGAACTGACGACTTCGCTGCATCGCTGGAACTGGTTGCTGCGCGGCCGGACGGATGATGCCGTACCGATGTCGAGAGAGCAGGGATTGGCGCTGATGCGCTCCTGGTTCGATACCTGCTACGAGTGTACGGAGCTTCACACCGACGCCTATTCCACCGGCGAGAGAATCGTCAATGGCAGCCTGTTCCTGCTCCTGACAACCGATGATGGGATACCGGCGGATATTGCCGCGGCTTTTAGGGGAATGGCGCGGCAGGTGGCGGAGAACCTCGAATACTACCGTGCCGGGCAGACCGGCAATCATGCATTCAACAACGCTAGATCGCTGCTGTTTGCCGGCGTGGTCGCGGAACTTCCAGCTGCGGTCGATCTGGCGTTTGCAATCGCGCAAGAGCGTCTGCGGAGACTCGTGACCCGGGACGGTTTCATGCGCGAGGGCAGCAGCCACTACCATTTCCTGTTCACTCGCTGGGTGCTGGAGATGCTATGGTTAGCGCAACGCGCGCACCACGAGCGATTTGTCGAATTGCTCACGCCATACGCCGGCGTGCTGGTCCAGCGATGCTGGTTCTTTCTGGTGCGGAGCGAAGTCGATGGCCGCTGGGAGATTCCATTGATTGGTGATGTTTCGCCGGACTTTCCCCCGGCTTGGCTCATGGGGTTGCCGTGGTCACGGCTTGCGCGCGCAGTCCATCAACCGGAGGAGCTTCCCGAGCCGCCGCGACAGCGCGGCTGGAGCGACTTATTCGGTCCCTTGGAGGGTGATGACCGCGCATCGCCGGAGGTTGCCGCAAACTTTCCGGAGAGTGGCTGGCTGCGCGTCGATCGTGCGCCGTGGACTGTGTTCGTTCGTGCCGCGTCGGACGATGGCGGCATACGGGCGGGGCATTCGCATCTGGACCTCGGGAGCTTTGTCCTCTTTTGCGACGGAGTGCAGGTCCTTGCCGATAGCGGCAGGTTTGATTACACATGTTCGCCAATGAGCCTCTATGGCAAGTCCGCGTGGGCGCACAACACATTGTTCGTGGATGGGCTTGGAACCCAGTGTGATGGCCGGGGCTGGCTGTCGGACCGATACCGTGCCGTGCGAGTCGATGTCGAAGTAACCCGGAATCTCGAGACTACGGATGTGACCATTCGGCACGATGGTTTTGTACGCTTGGCGGGGCGCGCCGTTGCCCATCAACGGCGTCTCAGTTTCGATTCCTTAAGTGCACGCATCGAGGACCGCCTCGAAGGTGTCGGGACTCATCGAGTGCAGGTACGCTTTCATTTTGCACCCAGACTGCCGTTGTTGCGTGATTCGCGGCGCGGCTGGAAGGTCGGCGACCTGCCGTTGAGATTCGTACCCGATCGACTGCCTGAAGCGGATGTTCAAGAGGGCGATATGAGTCCGCCGTTCGGCGGCCTGTACTTCCCGGCCTACGGCTGTCGGCAAGCATGCCAGACACTCGAACTATCGGGTAACTTGGATGTGCCGGCGACGTTGACTCACGCGCTCATCCGGGAGAGCTGATCAATGTGTGGAATTGCGGGAATCGTCGCATTTGACGGACGGCAGATATCAAATCGCGATTTGAAGACGATGACCGATCGGATGGTCCATAGAGGTCCGGATGACGAGGGCTTTTTCACCGGGGAGGGTGTCGGGTTGGGGATGCGTCGGCTGTCCATCATCGACGTGGCAGGCGGACATCAGCCGCTGGCGAACGAGACCGGAGACATTCATCTCGTATTGAACGGTGAAATCTACAACCACGTGGAGCTGCGACAGCAACTCATCGCTCGCGGTCACCTCATGCGGACCGCGAGCGATGCCGAAGTGGTTCTGCATCTTTACGAAGAAAAGGGAACCGATGCCCTGGCAGAGCTCAACGGCATGTTCGCGTTTGCGTTGTACGATTCCCGCCGCCGCGCGGTGTGGATTGCACGCGATCGGCTCGGCATCAAGCCGCTATTTTATGCCGCGAGCGATGGCGGCATGGTGTTCGCCTCGGACATCAAGGCACTGAGGGCCGCTCACCCATCCGACGTCGAGCCGCGGCAGATATTGAAGTACCTGGCGCTTGGTTACACGCCCGGTACCGAGACGGTCTGGAGAGGCATACGGAAGCTCGCTCCGGCGCACTATTTATGGATCGAAGGCGGGCGGGTCGCGATCCGGAACTATTGGACGTTGACCGGCATCGGTACGAGCCGAGTCAGCAGTGAGGAAGCGGCCGAACAGCTCGAGGCGCTGCTGCGTGATTCGATCAGGTTACAGCTCAGGAGTGATGTCCCGCTCGGAGTGTTCTTGAGCGGAGGGCTGGACAGTTCGTCACTCGTAGCGCTGGCGGCCGAACAGCTTTCCGCGCCGCTGCGAACCTTTACGATCTCGTTCGACGGGAAGGAATCGCGCGACGCCGAATTCGCGGCGCAGATTGCGCAGCGTTATGCCACCTCTCACTCGGTGATACGAATGGGTCCTGTCGAGGCGACGGCGGCAATGGATGAGCTGCTGGGTCGGTTGGACGAGCCTTTGTCGGATTCGGCTTTGTTGCCGGCGTATGCCCTCTCCAAAGCTGCGCGCGCCGAGGGCATTAAGGTGCTTCTGAATGGTGCGGGTGGCGATGAGATTTTTGGCGGCTATAGTAGACACTGGGCAGCGCGCTTTGGAAGTCCGACGTGGGTCGCAGAGACTTTGCCCGCTCCGCTCAGGCGGCTGGTTGCGGGCGCGTGGTCGTTATTTCAGCCAGCGCGCGCCATTCGGGCACGCAATCCCATGTTCGCCTGGGCCGTGAGCGTTTCTGGCGTCAATCTTCACGCGGCCCGCAAGTTGCTCCGTGATCCCCGCGACTACGCCACAGTGATCGAAGCGATTTACTCCGAATACGGCAACCTCGCCAGCTCTTCCGCGGCGCTGGGTTATGTTCACGCCAGAATGAGTCTGGACCTGCACACATACCTGCCAGAGGACGTGCTTTCGCTGACCGACAAAGCGACCATGGCGGCGTCGGTGGAAGGGCGTGTACCGCTGCTCGACCACCGACTGGTGGAGTTCGCGTTCTCGCTGCCGGGCGCCATCAATTGTCAGGGAAACGAAGCGAAAGGTCTGTTCAAACGGGTCATGCGCGATCGGCTGCCGGCGCAACTGTTGAGCCGAAAGAAAGAAGGTTTCAATGCGCCGGATGAAGCATGGCTGAGCAACGATCGAGGAATTGATCTTACTGCCGAACTGCTCGGAGCTCCCACACCTATTCTTGACGCGTTGATCAATCCTAGGGCGATTGAAACCCTGATAGGTAATCCACAAGAACGTAATCGCTCGGCGTCGATGCTGTTTGCGCTGTTTCTCTTTAATCGTTGGCACCGCGCCCAGCTTGGTGGATGATGTCAGTGAGCGCGAAGAGATTAGTCGATGTGACGGTTGTTGTCCCGGCCTACCAGGCTGAATCATTTTTGGCGGGAACACTTGCAACTGTCGCCAAACAAACGAGGCGCCCTTATGAACTGGTTGTCGTGGATGATGGATCCACCGACAATACCTGCTCTGCCGTGCAATCATTTACAATCGCTCATCCCGAGCTTTCAGTCCAGCTGTTGCGCGAGCCGCATCGTGGTCCCGGCGCTGCGCGTAATTCCGGTGTTCGCGCGGCTCGATCAGAATGGATTGCATTTCTTGACTCAGATGATCTGTGGCATCCGCAGAAGCTTGAAAGAATGATTGCTGCGATCCAGTTGCATCCAGAGGCCAATTTCTATTGTCACAACGAGATCACGCGGGCTTTGGACGGCACCGAGCGGGTGACGGACTACCGCGCTGGATTTGTCGTCAGCGGGCCGATACCCAAGCAGATCTATCAAAGAAATTACTTCTCCACCTCGGCGGTAGTCTGTCGGCGCGACCTAATATTGCGGTGGGGTGGCTTTGATGAAAGCCTCAGTTCCGCTCAAGATTATGAAATGTGGTTGAGAATGTCGCCGGATCTGGTACCGATATTTGTAGAGAACGTGCTTGGGACTTATGTCGCTCGCGATGGCAACATTACGACGCGTCGGTTCTGGAGGCGGCTGGGGAATATATTGCGAGTGAAGCACAAACACCGGGAAAAGGTGGGGGCGGTGCTATATGGATATTCGATGGTGCGAGTCACTCTTTCATATGTCGTGGCGCCGCTGCGCGCCCACATTCGCGGACTTCTAAATCTTCTGGTATGAAAAGTTAGTGAATACGACTGTCCCACCAGGCATCCTGCGCGCCACTTTCCCGGGCAAGAACCTGCCGTCAAATGTTCTCGGTGTGACCGACACCATCGCGACACTGCTCATTTTTCTATATTGGTTAGTCTATGAGAACGTCATATTTTTCTACTCGATGGAATATGGTGGGATAGCCCTATTTGTTTTGACCGACGGCATCAAGCTGATTCTCCCGTTCGGTCTTCTGTTGTATACGGGGCTGCCACGGATCCGACTGCTCGCTAGAGGTTTTTCGTCCCTATATATTGCCTTTTTCATCGCGTTTCTATTGTGGGGTTTGATTCCCACTGTGATTTCCGGCGATCCAATCAGCTGGCTCAAGCTTCTGCCTCGCCTCGCGTTTTTTCTTAGCGCAGTTTCTTTTTTTTCCAGACGGCCAGCCGCCTTCAATCTGTTTGCCAAATGCATGGTGCTTTACGTTCTATCGGCATTGTTGCAGTACATCCTGCTCTATGTCACTCATGCCTATGGTAATCCTATAAATGTAGGGTTTGCGTTTTTGGCCGGTCCTTTCGGCTTGCTGGGCAACGTAACGTCGATGATGTATTTCCCGGGCTACTCGATTCCCTTTGTGCGGCTTGCGGGTTTCTGGAATGAGCCAAGCAATGTATCCGGAAGCGCGTTTGCCGCTTTCTATTTAGGTCGCTATCTCGTGGCGATGGGGGAAAGGCCGCTGTGGCGCGTGGCCTCTTACGGCTGCTTATTATCCGGTGTCCTCGCGCTCAGTAACGCAGGATATTTGGCGCTTGGTGCATCCATAATATGGGGGATGTTCTTGGGAGTTGGGAAGTTCACTGCGCGGCGTATGTTTCAGCTCGCACTGGTGCTGCCAATTGCCGCGGCGCTGTTGGGGATCGTTGCATTCGGTCGAATTTATGTTGCTGAAAATCTCCCTGACAACGTATGGGCTCGTGCGCTCACGGGTGTTCGCGATACACAGGCTGCATCCGAAGATGTAACAGCTGGACGTTTAAGTGAGGCGAAAGCGACTGTCAAGAAGTCTGAATCAGGATTTATCGGTGTAGGTATTCAGGAAGTCGGTTCCGGTGGAATCGAAGGCTCCGGGACTGCCCCTTTGTTTTGGCTATTATTAACGGGGATCCCCGGCCTCCTATTGCTTCTTTGTCGAGAGGCGGTACTGGTGGCCGCGATGCGTTCGCTGGTGCGGAGACGGCCGGCTATGTTGCTATTGACGCAGGCGCTGGTCGTTGTTGTAGCTCAACAAATGGTATATGGCAGTTGGATGAATCCAAATTATTTCATCCTTGCGGCGATGGTATTGGTTTGTTCCCATTCGGTCACGCAACACCTTTTCGCGCCGGATCGGCTTCGTGAGCTATAACTGGCGCAATGATGTGGGCCAAGAACGGCTGTCCCGGTTGCTCGACGCTGTGGTTCAAGACCGCAACGGCATTTACGTTGCTCAAATACCGTCAGCCGCGTCAGAGCAAGGTGCCGGGCGTTGGGTGGCTCGCCAGCGAAATTCCGCGGGGATAGAAATTTTATGACGTGGCGTCATCACGTCATGGCAAGCGGCTATTGCGCTCTCAAAACGGTCAAAGCTATCGGACGCCCGCTGGGATTCGCATCTTCGAATTCACTTCGAGTGCTTCTCTATCACGATATTGCTCCCGAAGATCAAGCGCGATTCGTTGCGCAATTGCGCTGGCTGAGGCGATCATGGAACTTTGTGTCGACTGAGAAATTCGCCGCGCTGATTTCTGGAAATGAGCCGATTCGGGGCCGTAATTTGCTTCTAACCTTCGACGACGGCTTTGCATCCAATCGCGAGATCGCTGAGCAAGTATTGAATCCCATGGGAATCCGCGCCCTATTTTTCGCCGTGTCGGATTTTGTGTCTCTGATGGACCGAGAAGAGGCGCGACATTTCATCGCGCGGCATATCCAGCCCGGGTCTAGCGTCGATGAGTTGCCCGGGCATCTATACAACATGGGGTGGTCTGATCTTGAGGCACTTCTGGAGCAGGGTCACAGCATCGGCGGCCACACGCGTACCCATGCGCGACTGTCGCAGATCAATGCTGAACTGGATCTCAAGGGAGAGATAATCGGGAGTGCCGATACGTTAGCAAAGCGATTGGGCGTATCAATTGAACACTTCGCATACACCTTTGGAGACATCGCTAGTTTCAGCCCTGAGGCTTTGGCAATTGCTCGGCAGCGGTTTCGCTTCGTCTACTCGGGTTTGCGGGGGGAGAACGCAAGAGACGTATCGCCGTTGGCGCTGCGACGCGACGCGGCCACTACCCGGGATTCGATGGCGGTACTGGGCGCGTATGTAGAGGGCGCTGCGGATTTCCGTTACGCCCGGTCGCGCGCCCAGCTTGCCAGTTGGATCGGAAGGTAAGTGTCGGTAATCGTTGGTTGCGAATGCTGACTCAAGCGCCATTGCCAACCTGGCTGAATCTACTCCGTGCTTTGCTTCGCCGTCCCCCACCTGATGCAATTCTTGCAGCCCCTTGGTGCCGAGACGGTGAGGCGGCAGGGTGGCTGTCGCGATCGGCTTGGTCATTGGCTCTCATCGCGTTATGGCGCAAGAGGCATGCGCCGGACTCTCCAGTTAGGGTCTGGATTCCAGATTTTTTTTGCAATACGTCTCTAGTTGCGCTACGCGCCACGGGCGCCAAGCTCGTGTTCTATTCCTTGACCGACAAGTTGGCGCCTGACATCACCGCTTGGACAGCGCTGTTGGATGCGGAGCCACCGGACTTGTTTCTATTGGTGCATTACTTCGGCCGGCCCATCCCGGCCGCCTCCACGCGCGATTTTTGTGCACGCAAGGGCGCTTGGCTGATCGAAGACGCGGCTCATGTCCTACGGCCAGCGGACAGCATCGGGACTTACGGCGATTTTGTGCTCTACAGTCCCCATAAGCACTTGCCCATTCCAACTGGAGCCGTGCTGGTTGTGCGCCCTAACGGCCCCGCTCAGTTTGGGGCAGACGAGGTTGCATCCTTTGGGCCGCCGAGCAACTGGCCCGGCCAACTCTGTGATCTGCAGCAATCGCCAAGCTGTTCAATGAACAGAAGTCGAGGCCGCGCCGCAATTTGGTTGGCCAAGCGAGTGCTGCAGAAACTGGGGGTGCGTCCCGTGCACCGATCGACGACGCCGTACTCGGAGTCGTTGATTTTTGACCCCGCCGCTTCTGCGCAACTGGATGCACCGGCTCACAGCGGTCTTGCGCGGCGCTTGCTGCCGGGTTTGCTCTCCGATCTAGTAGCTGTCGAACGCCAGCGCAAGCGCCACGAACTATTGTGGGACGCTTTGCTGGTCAACGATGCGACTTCGGACCTCGTCCTTGTTTCAGCGGCGGAGCGGTCTGCGGAACGTGACTGGACGCCTTATTTGGCGAGTTACCGAGTGGACCCCACCGTGGCCGAGGCGACTTCCATCCGATGGCAGCTTAATGGTTTGCCCGTCACCACTTGGCCGGATCTACCACCGGAAGTCATTGCCGATCGCGGGCATCATATGTATGCATGGCAGCTGCGCCACAGCCGCCTCTATTTACCGGTGCACCAGAGCCTGGATGCACGCGCGATTCTGAAGCAGTGGCGTTTGCCAAAAATCGCCGACGGGAGTGAGCCGCACCTCAGATTGGTGTGGGATAGCACGACGCGGTTGCAATGGCAGGCTTGGGAAGCCCGAGTAGCTCGCTCGAACCTGATGCAAAATTGGGCCTACGGTGCGGCCAAATCAGGTGATTCCGGCTGGCGCGTGAAACGCGGTGTCTTTTATCGCGACAACGAACCCATTGCTATCGTGCAGATGCTGCAAAAACGTGTCGCCGGAATTCTCAGCATTACACGCATTAACCGGGGGCCCTTGTGTTTGCGAGCATTGCTGGCACAGGAACAGCATGCCTTGTGGAAGGAGTTGGCTCGCTTCGGCAGGCTCTGGCATGGACGCGTGCTTACCGTGGCGCCGGAAATGCCTCTGTGCGGGCCGTCATTGGCATTTCTGGCGGACCTCGGGTTTCGGCAGTTTTCACCCCGTGCCTGGGAGTCGGCTTGGATTGATCTGGGACTCGAATTGGACGTGTTGCGCAAACGCTTGGATGGCAAGTGGCGCAATATGTTGGCCTTCTCCGAAAAGGCCGGGCTGCAACTGGATATAACAAGTGACGATTCGGCTTTCGAATGGATGATGGCACGATATCGCGAACTCATCTTGGAGAAGAATTTCACTGGAACGCCGATCCGCCTCTTTTCGAGATTGCGCAAGCAGCTCGACGACGAATCGCAATTCCTCATTCTTCGCGCAGTGTCCAAAGGCGAGCCAGTTGCTGGTATCTGCGTGATCTGTCACGGTACAACAGCCACGTATTTGCTTGGCTGGAATGGCCACGATGGCCGCGCGTTGAAAGCAAATCAGTATCTGTTATGGCGCGCAATCATGCACCTTCAGCAATCTGGTCGGCGCTGGTTCGATCTTGGCGGCCTCAGCGAGGAACACACGCCGGGTGTTGCCGCCTTCAAATTAGGGCTAAATGGCGAGCGTTACGAATTGGTGGGAGAGTACTGGAAGTGGTGATTCGTTTGGCAAATGCCAAAAGTGTGTGCGCGTCCTTTCTTCGACGTGGAACCAGGCTTAGAATTTAAATATGTCTTCCCTGGTAATTTTGGGTGCGAGTGGCTTTCTAGGAAGATCGCTCATTGCCGGAGGGCATTTTCCGATGCCCATCAAAGCTGTCTTGCGCGACATGTCATCCGTGGCGGAATTGGCTCGCGAAGGAATAACCTGGTTTGAGGCGGATCTGTTAAAAGCGAGATCACTCGATGGAGTGCTGGCTTACGGTGACGTCGTTTGCAATCTGGCTTACTTGCCAGATGCCGGCGAAACCACCAATGTCACTATGATCGACAATATCATCGAATCCTGTCTGCGCTCTCGAGTGGCCAGGCTCGTGCATTGTTCGACAGCTGTCGTTGTTGGTGCCGCTCGGGCGTCGCGAATTTTTGAATCAACCACCTGTGTGCCATTAACATGCTATGAGAAGACAAAGTGGGCGCTGGAGCAACGAGTGCTAAGTGCCTTACCCAGAGGCATTGATGTCGGCATTTTACGACCGACGGCGATCGTTGGGCCTGGGGGGCAGAATCTACTCAAGCTGAGTACCTCACTTCGGAACGGCAATACGGTTACCAACTATTTACGTGCAAGCATATTTGCAAGACGGTCGATGCACTTGGTTCCCGTTCGAAATGTGACGGCCGCGTTATTTCATGTAACTGGCATGCCGATTGCCTTGAACGGGAACATTTATCACGTGTCATCAGATAATGATCCCAATAATAACTTTAAGAGTATAGAAGAAGTTTTGTTGCGATCTCTCGGGCTGCACGCTCGGAAGTTGCCCCTCCTGCCCATGCCAGCAGGAGTGCTGTCTCTATTGCTCGGACTGATGGGTCGCTCTGACACGGATACCGCAAGAATTTATGATCCCGGAAAATTGCTTGATACCGGTTTCAAGCCGGTTGATTCAGTGGTGAATGCAGTTCGTGAATTTGGTGAGAAAACTAGAAATTTTCCAGCTGGTATCGGCGAATCCGTGCGAAATAATTTTGCAAATCATTCGCAATGAAAATAAGCAACAGGTTTCTTTTCAATTTTGCCGCTTCGTATTCTGGTGGAGGATTCAAACGTTTATATGAGTATGCAAGATGGTTCAATGAAAACGGCGGCGCTTGGTTTGTCGCTCACGCAAATTGCGAAAAGTTGATCGCCGAATTTACAAATAACCGCTTTTTTTTGGTGAAACAATCCCCATATCAAAGAGTACTTAACGATTGCGGATATCTGAAAACCATAGAAAGTGAGATTGGGAAGCCGGAGCTATACTATTCGTATGGCATACCGATATATTCCCGTTTTGGGGAAATAAACTGGTTTCATTTGAGCAATGTATTAGCGCTCGGGACGAGGGCAATTCCTCTTTCCGCCTTCGAGCGTCTGAAACTCAGCTATCTGGGAATGAGGATTCGGGGAGGGTTTGCTCACGCTGATGTAATCTCGGCGGAGTCGCGATGTTCACTACGTCTGATCCATGCGGTCCGCCCCGGCGCCCTGTTCCTGTCGGTGAACGGCAGCGATGATGAACTGGCCAGTCTGCAGAGCGGACCCATCGAGAACAAGGAGAACATTGCAACCGTTGTTGGAACGTACCGATACAAGGCTCTCGGGGACTCATTCCGCGTCTTCGAAATGCTGAAGAATGCAAATAACCAGTTGCAGTTGGTAATTATAGGCAATGCCCTGACGGTTCCCGAGGAAATACGGCGCAACCGAGATGTCACGGTACGGGGAGTGCTGACGAGACCTGAAGTGATCGATTGTCTGCGTAAGACGAGGTTTTATATTTCCACTACGTACATAGAAAATTCGTACAATGCGGCGTCGGAAGGTATTTTCCTTGCAGATGAGTCTTATATTTCGGATATAGGCCCGCACAGGGAGCTGCTGATGAACACGCGTTTTGACGAGATGTCGGTGCCAGGTGTGAGTAGACCCCTTCTGCACGTCAATCGGGACCGTCTGTGCGGAGCAAACCTGAAAAAGTGGGAGACCGTGGTCGTCGAAATGCTTGCCAAATTTCGTGAGGTTGTGCGCGGACGTTAGCTGGAGCTAGGCTCGTCTACTGCTGGCGTGCCTGACTTTGGAAGCTAGTTGATCTTCGCTTGCGAACGGCCTTTCGCGCGAGCACCGAGTTCTTGGCGCGTTACGAGCCAGCACTGAGCTAACTATGTTTACAAACGCAAGTCTTTTGATCACCGGGGGGACCGGTTCCTTCGGCAATGCCGTATTGCGCCGTTTCCTACATTCGGACCTGCGCGAGATCCGCATCTTCAGCCGCGATGAGAAGAAGCAGGACGACATGCGCAAGCGCTACAGCGATCCAAAGCTGAAATTTTATATTGGCGATGTACGCGATCGGCGCAGCATCGCGGCTGCGATGCACGGCGTGGATTACTGCTTCCACGCCGCGGCACTCAAACAAGTGCCTTCTTGCGAGTTTCATCCTATGGAGGCTGTGCGCACTAATGTGTTGGGCACGGAGAATGTGCTGGAGGCTGCGATAGGGGCGGGTGTTAAGCGTATTGTGTGCCTGAGCACCGACAAGGCGGTATACCCCATCAATGCAATGGGCATCTCCAAGGCCATGATGGAAAAGGTGATGGTGGCTGTGTCGCGCAACCTCAACGACGCAGACACTGTGATTTGCGGTACCCGTTACGGTAACGTCATGGCCTCACGAGGCTCGGTAATTCCGCTTTTCGTTGAACAGGTTCTGGCCGGCCGACCGATCACGGTGACGGATCCGGCGATGACCCGTTTCATGATGACGCTCGATGATGCGGTGGAACTGGTGCTCTTCAGCTTTCGCCACGGTAAAAACGGCGATATCTTCGTGCAGAAGGCTCCTGCCGCTACGGTTGCTGTGCTGACGCAGGCCTTGCTCGAGCTGATGCAGCGATCCAATTACGAGATACGCGAAATTGGCACCCGCCATGGCGAGAAGCTGTACGAAGTTCTTCTTAGCCGTGAAGAACTGGTCGGTGCCGAGGACTTGGGCGATTACTTTCGGGTGCCGGCCGATGGACGCGATTTGAACTACGCCAAGTTCGTGGAGCAAGGTGAAAAGCGTATCAGCCAAGGCGACGAGTACAGCTCGCACAATACTCGGCGGCTCGACGTGGAGGGCATGAAGCAACTGCTGCTCAAGCTCGAGTTCATGCAGCGCATTGCGCGCGGTGAAACCGCCACGCCGGAGGACTGATCATCATGCGTGTCGTCGTTACTGGCGCCTGCGGCTTCATTGGGAGCAATCTTTGCGTGCGCCTGCGCGAACTGAACTATGACGATATCGTGAGCATCACGAGGGCAACTACACGGGAACAGTTACATGCTGCCGTTGCCACCGCCGATTTCGTCTTCCACCTGGCCGGCGTGAATCGCCCGAAAGACGAGACGGAGTTCGTAGCCGGAAACGAAGGGTTCACAGCAACACTGTGTGACGCGCTGGCGGCGGCCGGCCGCCAAACGCCCGTTGCCTATGCATCGTCGACTCAGGGGATGCTCGATAATGCGTACGGCCGAAGCAAGCGCGCCGCGGAGGAAGTCCTAATGCGCTACAGCGGTGATACTGGAGCGCCGGTATTTTTGTTCCGACTTACCAACGTTTTTGGCAAATGGTCCCGACCGCATTACAACTCCGCGGTAGCCACCTTTTGCCACCAAATTGCCCGCGGCCTGCCGATCACGATTAACGATTCAGCCGCTCTTCTGCGGCTGTTGTACATTGATGATGCCGTGAATGCATTCGTACGCCTGCTTGGCTCACGCGATACGCCGGGCGGCTATCTGGACCCGGGTCCGGTATATGACACTACGGTCGGAGAGATAGCCCAGATGCTACGCGAGATAGCGGAGAGCCGCACATCTCTCGTCACGCCGCGCGTTGGTGTGGGGCTGGTTCGAGCGCTTTACTCCACTTACGTGAGCTTTCTGCCGCCTGAATTATTCGACTATAAAGTGCCGTGTCATGTCGATTCGCGCGGCGTATTCGTCGAGATGCTGAAGACGCCCGATTGCGGTCAGTTCTCCTACTTCACAGCGAACCCCGGCGTGACGCGGGGTGAGCACTATCACCATAGCAAGACCGAGAAATTCCTGGTTATTCAGGGTACCGCGCGATTCGGCTTTCGTCACATTCGGACCGGACAGATGCATGACTTGGTTGTCCGGGGCGGCGACGGGCGTATTGTCGAAACGGTGCCGGGGTGGACGCATAACATCACCAATACCGGTGACAGTGAGCTGATCGTAATGCTTTGGGCAAACGAGATTTTTGATCGGGAACGGCCAGACACCATAGCGCTGAAGGTCGCTCCATGAACAGGCTAAAGGTTGTGACCGTGGTCAGCACCCGACCGGAGATCATCCGGCTGTCACGCGTAATAGCGCGTCTCGACGAGCACTGCGAGCACGTGCTCGTCCACACCGGTCAGAACTATGATTACGGGTTGAATCAGGTGTTCTTTGACGATCTCGGCGTGCGCAGGCCGGATCATTTTCTCGATAGCGCTGCGGATGGCGCGGCTCAGACCATCGCCAACGTCATCGTCGCCGTGGATAGGGTGTTTGCACATGAGCAACCGGAGGCGATGCTCGTGCTCGGTGACACCAATGGCTGCCTGGCTGTGATTTCGGCCAAACGACGCAAAATCCCGATCTTTCACATGGAGGCGGGCAACCGCTGCTTCGACCAACGGGTCCCTGAAGAGACCAATCGGCGCATCGTTGACCATACCGCAGACGTAAATCTTACCTACAGCTCGATTGCACGTGAATACCTGCTGCGTGAGGGACTGCCACCGGATTTGGTGATTAAAACCGGCAGTCCGATGTTCGAGGTGCTTACCCATTATCGGTCCTTGATCGAGGCGTCGGAGGTACTCGACCGGCTCGGTTTGACGGCCGATGGTTTTTTCGTCGTTAGCGCACATCGCGAAGAGAACGTCGATTCATCGGTTAACTTTTGCAAGCTCGTCCACGTGCTTAATGTAGTTGCGCAAGATTACGGCCTTCCGGTAATCGTCTCGACGCATCCGCGGACGCGTAGGCGCATCGAGGCGACTGGTGCGAGTTTCCACCCGAATGTGAAATTGCTCGAGCCGCTCGGGTTTCATGACTATGTGAAATTGCAAATTTCGGCGCGAGCAGTGCTGTCGGATAGCGGAACGATCAGCGAAGAGTCCTCAATCCTGAATTTTCCCGCACTCAACCTGCGCGAGGCGCACGAACGGCCCGAAGGAATGGAAGAGGCCGTGGTGATGATGGTCGGTCTCGAGGTGGATCGCGTTCGTCAAGCACTTGCGATTCTAGCCGTCCAGCCGCGGGGCGTGGATCGTCGTCTGCGCCCTGTCGCCGACTACAGCGTGCCGAACGTTTCGGACAAAGTACTCCGAATCATCCATAGCTACACCGACTACGTGAACCGGGTTGTTTGGCGCAAGTACGACTGAGCGCTCATCGTTGCGCCTCCTTGTAGTCACGCAGTATTTCTGGCCAGAAAGCTTCCGTATCAACAATCTGGTGGTAGAGTTGGTGACTCGGGGTCACGAGGTTACGGTGCTCACGGGCCGGCCGAACTACCCCGGCGGTTTTGTTTTCCCCGAATTCCGGAGTGATCCCGCACGCTTCACGGACTATAACGGCGCAAAAATAGTGCGTGTGCCGCTTTGCCCGAGAGGGACCGGCGGACTCCGTCTATTTCTGAACTATATAAGCTTTGCAGCAAGCGCTACCATCATCGGTAGTTGGAGGTTGCGAGGGCGCAAGTTCGATGCGATCTTCGTTTATGAGCCTTCGCCGGCGACCGTGGGAATTCCGGCAGTGGTTCTTCGGGCGCTCAAGAGAGCACCGCTGGCATTCTGGGTGCTTGATCTGTGGCCGGATACGCTGCAGGCGCTTGGCGTTGTGCGTTCCCGGGCACTCCTGCAAGTGATCGGAACGCTGGTTTCGCTAATTTACAATCGCTGCGATTTGATACTGGCTCAGTCGAAGAGATTCATACCGCAGATCGCAAAGTACTGCAATGAGAGCAGACGGATCGTGTATTTCCCGAGTTGGGCAGAGCCCGTCTTTGACGGCGAAAATGGCCTGCCGGCAGCCGAAGTTCCCCTGGTGCAGAACAGCTTCGACGTGATGTTTGCGGGAAATATTGGCGAGGCGCAGGACTTTCCGTCGGTACTGGCGGCCGCAGAACTCCTCAAGCCGCACACGTGGATTCGCTGGCTGGTGGTTGGTGACGGGCGGATGACAGGCTGGGTCATTGAGGAGATTCGTCGCCGCAATTTGCAAAATTGTGTGTTGATACTGGGTAGATATCCGTTGGAAAGAATGCCATCGTTCTACCGGCACGCGGATGCGCTGCTAGTTTCGTTGAAGGATGAACCTGTGTTCTCGATGACTATTCCGGGGAAGTTGCAGTCGTATCTAGCGTCCGGCATTCCGATAGTGGCAATGTTGAACGGTGAAGGCGCGGAGGTCGTCGAGCGGTCCCGTTCGGGCGTCACATGCAGGGCAGGTGATGCTGCGGGACTTGCTGCGGCCGTTCTGCATTTGGCGTCGTTGTCTGAAGAGCAGAGAGCCGAGATGGGACGGAATTCTCTTGCCGTGTGCGCGAATGAATTCGATCGCAGTGGACTTATTACTCAGCTGGAGAGATGGCTCGAGCAGTTGAGCAGTAGCGGCGGCATAGGAATGATCCGATGACGATAGTTACAAATGGCGGCTGAGTGGTACGTGTAGTGCGTATTGGCAACGCGCTGCTGACGATCGCGCATGATCTATTTCATCAAACATTGTGTTGACGCTCTGGCCGCGCCATTGGTACTCGCGCTGCTGGTCGCCGTTGTGGCGGCTGCGTTTAGGATGCGCGGGCGGCGTCGGATCGCAGGGTGGTTATGGGGCTCGGCTGCAGCCGTCGTCTACCTAGGCGCCATCGGACCGGTAGGCGATGCACTGCTCGGTCCACTCGAGCGCGAGTATCCGCCGCTCCGGGATAGATCCTTGCCCGCGGTCGGCTACGTAGTGGTGTTGGGTAGCGGCTACGAGCCGCGCGACGGCATTCCGGTCACGGCTGCGCTCGACGAGGACGGTCTCGTCCGAATCGTCGAGGGCGTACGGCTTATGCGCCGCCTCGGTGCTGTGAGGCTCGTCGTATCGGGTGGTGCACCGCCGGGAGGGACACCACCGGCGTTCGGCTATGCCAAGTTGGCGCGCGGGCTGGGGGTGGACGACGCGTCGCTGGTGGTATTGAGTGGTTCGCTGGACACGAGCGCCGAAGCGCGCAGCGTTGCTGCGCTGCTCGGTGCGGCGCCGTTCATTCTGGTGACGTCCGCGTACCATATGCCTCGCGCCATGCGCTTGATGGAACGCGCCGGGGCGCACCCGTTTCCGGCCCCGACCGGCCAGTTGGTAAACGAGTCGGCGAATGTCGGCTGGGGTAGTTTTCTTCCGACGTCGGGCGGGTTGGGCCGGACCGAGCGTGCGCTGCACGAGTATCTGGGGCTTGCGGCGCTGGCTGTCGGCATCGACCAATGACGCGCGTTCTGGTAACCGGCGCCACGGGTTTTGTCGGACATACGCTTTGCGAAGTCCTCGCTCGATCGGGTTACGTGGTACGAGCGGCGTTGCGCAGTGGTCGTTCGGTCCATCCTTGTATTTCGGAGAAAGCGGTGGTGGGTGACATCGCGGCGTCCACGGACTGGCGAGCGGCGCTTCGTGGCGTGGACGTTGTTATTCACGCCGCGGCAAGAGTGCACGTTCTGCATGATGCCGGCGCCAACTCGGATCTGTACATCGAAACGAATGCGCGCGGTACGGAGCATCTGGCAATTGCGTCGGCGCAAGCCGGTATTCGTCGATTTGAGTATTTGAGCAGCGTCAAGGTCAACGGAGAGGAAACCACAGACCGCGCTTTCTCGGCATATGATGAACCGCACCCGCAAGATGCCTACGGGACATCCAAGTGGCTTGCGGAGAAACATCTAATAGAGATCGGTGTGAGAACCGGTATGGAAACGGTGATCGTGCGTTCGCCGCTTGTGTATGGCCCGGGGGTGCGCGCAAATTTTCTCCGCCTGCTGCGCTGGGTCGACAAGGAATGGCCGCTGCCGCTGGGCGCAATAGAGAATAGTCGAAGTCTCGTGAGCATATGGAATCTTTGCGACTTATTGGTACACGTTCTGAATCATCCACTCGCGCCGGGTCGTATTTGGATGGTGTCCGACGGAGAGGATCTTTCGACACCTGAACTCATTCAACGTCTCGGAGGTGCGATGGGTCGCCGCGTGAGGCTGGTGCCGGTTCCGGTGGGTTTGCTACGTCTGGCTGGTAGAGTGATGGGGCGAAAAACAGAGATCGCGCGGCTTTGCGGTTCTCTTACGGTGAATATCGAGCCGACATGCCGAGAATTGGGATGGTCACCGCCAATAAGAGCGGATGAAGGGCTCGCTCGGACCGTGGCGGCCTATCGGGCAGCGTGTCGCCAATGACAGCAAGCGTCATCTTGGTGGTATTCACAGCATTGGCCGTTGCCGTAATCGCCACTGGTTTGATGCATCAATACGCTCTGCAAAGAAATCTCATAGACGTTCCAAACTTGCGAAGTTCGCATGCATCGCCCACGCCGCGCGGTGGTGGGGTTGCGATTGTGATCGCGTTTTTTGCCGCCACACTTCTGCTCGCAGTCCTCGGACTGATGGATGTGAGAATCTTGGGTGCTCTTTTGATTGGCGGCAGCGCGATGGCGTTGGTCGGATTTCTCGATGACCGTTGGCACTTGCGTGCGAGCGTGCGCTTCGGTGTACATTTGGCGGCAGCTCTTTGGGTGGTGATTCTGCTCGGTGGTATTCCTGAGCGCGCGCTCGCCAACTGGGGGCTGCATGGAGTATGGACGGGCGGTCTGGTCGCGGTGCTGGCCCTAGTTTGGATAACCAATCTTTTTAATTTCATGGATGGACTAGATGGCATTGCCGCTAGCGAAGCGGTCTTTGTCAGCGGCGCCGGCGCTTGGTTGAATTGGTATGAGGGTGGCGCTCCCGGTTTGACGGCGGCAATGGCCTGTCTCG
>VFSW01003935.1_pt1 | contig 22213 bp, 23 predicted proteins | sample 5358111 | NCBI WGS metagenome assembly VFSW01 (sample SAMN11554181, study PRJNA540505) | mine drainage metagenome | isolation source: sediment from site ElyBrook_90M | place: USA: Ely Copper Mine, Vershire, VT | collected 2017 | reverse complement strand
TTCATATTCAACCTCTCCCCTAAAATTTATCTCTCCGACTTTGACGCAGCCTTGCAAGTATCGGTGGTGCGATTGATCGCGTAACGGGATTCGGGTATAGTATCTTTTCGGGGATCCGGTCGCATCGGCGATGAGCGGGCCCGAATAACAACGTAAAGGAGAACGAACAGGTATGCCGGAAAAAAAGTTAGTGTTTAAGGTTTCAGACATCAAAGGAAAGATCGGGCACGGCGGAGCCGCCATCATCAGAATTTTGATCGACGACATCACCTGCGGCGCGAAGAACTTCTCGTTCCTGGTCAACACCATGAAGGCCGGGCTGAACTGCAACGTCACCGGCCTCGGCCACAGCCATCCCGGAGAACATTGCATGTTCGGATTGTCCGGGACCGGCGGTATCTCGATCGACGGGGTCAAACACGCCGTGGGACCGAACACGGTGGCGTTTATTCCCGCCGGCGCCATGCATTACATGTGGGCCAATAAAGAGGAGGACTTCACCTACATTATCGTTTACTCACCTCCGGGTCCGGAAAAAGAATTGTAATTCGTGCCAGAGGATCTGAAGGCCTCGTCAGGGTGAATGGAGCGTTTTTATGGATTGTCCGGAAACAATGAAAGCGGCGGTACTGTTCGGGTTTAACGATGTGAGGCTGGTCGATAGGCCCGTTCCCATCCCCGGGCCGGACGAGGTCCTCATCAAGGTCGCCTCCTGCGGGGTGTGCGCCGGGGATCTCAAGATGATCACCCGCGGCATGCTCAAGCAGCCGCCCTTCGGCGAGTTCATCATGGGCCATGAATATGCCGGAACCGTCGTTCAGGTGGGAGAAACGGTCGATGAATTTGCGATCGGGGATCGGGTGGCGGTCGAGGTCCACAAGGGGTGCGGCCGCTGCAGGAATTGTCTTCTGGGAAAGTACACGGCCTGCCTGAATTACGGCGATCTCTCCAAAGGCCACCGCGCAAACGGCTTTACCACCATGGGCGGCTTTGCCGAATATGTGGTCAACCATGTCAATACCGTTCACCGATTTTCGCACAACATCTCTTTTGACGAAGCGGCCATGGTGACGTTGGCCGGGACGGCCCTCTACGGGATCGAACGGGCGGGCGGATTTGTGCCGGGTGACACCATCGCGGTGCTCGGCCCGGGGTCCATCGGATTGATGTGCGTGCAGTGCTGTAAAGCCCTGGGTGCCGGCATGGTGATCCTGACCGGCACCCGGGACGACAGTCTTGAGTTTGGGGAAAAAATGGGCGCCGACCATGTGATCAATGCCGCCCGGGAGAATCCCGTGGAACGGGTGAAAGAGCTGACGGGCGGTCTGGGCCCCAATATGGTGATCGTCACCACCGGCAACCGGGACAGCCTGCAGCAGGCCATTGAAATGGCCCCCCGGGGATCGGATATCGTGTTTCTGGCCCATCTGGATGATCCCGTGACGGCGGATATCGGCCTGGCCGTTCAGAAAGGGAACAGCATCTTTACCGTGAGGGGCGAGGGACGAATGAGTGTCAGCCAGGCGTTGTCCCTCATGGCCCAAGGGAAAATTTTGGCCGAGGAACTCGTTACGCATCGGTTTCCGCTGAGCCGGATCAACGAAGCCATCGATACCTTCGCGGAAAGACGGCAAGGCGCCATCAAGGTAGTGGTTCATCCTTGAGGGGTGCTATTTTTTCTCCTCGATCTTCTCCGCCAGGATGTCCGCCACGTGCTTCATCTTCACGCCGGGGAGCTGCTTATCGAGGCCGCCCTGGATCTGGACCATGCAGCCCGAGCAGGCGCAGGTGGCAATCGCGGCGCCGGTCTCTTTGATGTTCGCGATCTTCTGCTCCAGGATCGGCATCGAGAGCTCGGCGTACTTCATCCCGAAGATCCCCGACATCCCGCAGCACTTGTCGGCGTCTTTCATCTCGACGAGCTCGCAGCCGGCGGCCTCCAGGAGCTGCCGGGGCTCCTTGTCGATCATCAGGACCCGCTTCATGTGGCAGGAGTCGTGGTAGGTCACCTTCGGCCCGCCCTTGCCCTTCTTCAGCCGGCCGCGCTTCCCGTACTCTTCGGCGACGAAGCTGCAGAACTCCCGGACCTTCTTTGCCATCGCCTCCGCCTTCGGCCCCCACTCGGTGTCCTCCTTGAGGAGTTCGGCATACTGCACGAGAGTTTCCGTGCAGGTGGGACACGCGGCGATGATAACGTCGGGGTTCATCTCCTCCAGGGCCTTGATGTTCTCCCGGGCGATCTTTTTCGTCGTCTCCTCGTCACCCATGGCGATCACGGGCTTCCCGCAGCAGCTCTGCCCCTCGGGGAAGAGCACCTCCATGTTCATGTCCTGCAGGACCTTGAAGACCGACTCCCCCGTCTCGGGGAAGACGAAATCGATCGTGCAGCCGCTGAAGAACGCAACCCGCTTCTCCGGTTTGGCGATCTTTTTTGTGATCTTCCCGATCCTGTCGCGGAGCGGCTCGGCGGCGATCGCCGGGAGGCTCCGGTCCTTGGCCAGCCCCGCGAGGAAGAGCGGCAGGTGGCGGATCAGCCGTCCTTCCTGGAAAGGCTTCTGGCCGATCGCGGCGAGCCTCAGGAGCGAATGGAAGAGCTTCCGGTTGGAGATGACGTTTTCGAAGGTCTGCTTGATCAGGAAGGGGAGCCCCTTCTCTTTCACCTTCCGGATGCGGAGCTCCTCGATCAGGCCGGGGATGTCGATCTTCCCGGGGCAGATGGTCGTGCAGCGGCGGCAGCCGATGCAGAGCTCGTGGAACTGCTCGAACTCCTTCATCCCGTGGAGGAAGGCGGTGAGGATCGCGCCGATCCCGCCGGCATAGGTATGGCCGCCGTAGACGTGGCCGCCGATCAGCGTATAGACCGGGCAGACGTTCAGGCAGGAGGCGCAGCGGACGCACTGGAAGATCTCCTTGAACTTCTCGTCCTTTGCCGCCCGGAGCCGGCCGTTGTCGAGGAGGATGATATGCATCTCCTTCACCTCTTCGACCCACCTCCCGTCCTTCTTGACCATGACCGGTGTGGGGCCCGAGACCATCGTCGTGTAGCTCGTCATGAGCTGGCAGGTGGCGCTCCGCGGGAGGACCTTGAGGATCGTCGCGGCGTCCCTGATCGTGGGGATCAGCTTCTCGTAGCCCATGATCGCCACTTGGAGCCGGGGGAGGGTGGTCACCATGCGGGCGTTCCCCTCGTTCGTCACCAGGCCGATGGCGCCGTTTTCGGCGATCCCGAAGTTGGCGCCCGTGATCCCCATGTCCGCCCGGAGGAACTTCTCCCGGAGCTCCTTGCGCGCCGCCTGGACCATCATGGCGATGTCGTGCGGGATCTCCTCCCTGCGCTCCTTCGAAAAGTATTCGGCCACCTGGAAGCGGTTCAGATGGATGGCGGGTATGACCATGTGCGAGGGCTTCTGGTGGGCCAGGGCGACGATCCACTCGCCCAGGTCCGTTTCGGTGGCGGTGACCCCGGCGGCCTCCAGGTGTTTGCTTAAATCGATCTCTTCGCTGGCCATCGATTTGGATTTGACGATCCTCTTCACCCCTTTTTCCTTGCAGAGGTTGATCAGGTACGTCCTGACCGCGGCGCCGTCCTTCGCACGGAACACCTTCACCCCGCGCTTCGTTGCCTCGGCCGCGAAGCGGTCGGCCACGGCCTCGATCCGCCCGACGGTGTCGATCTTCATTTGCCGGACCGCCTCGCGGAGGGTCTCGATGTTGCCGGCGTTCGCGTACGCCGTGGTCCGGGCGTCGGGGTAGACCTCGGCGAAACGCCCCAGGGCGCCGCGGAGGGTCTCGTCCTTCAGCTTTTCGGTTATCTCTTCCCGGAGGTTTCTCACATCGGAGGCTTCCATCAGGCGGCACCTCCCTTCGGCTCCTCGTCGACGGCGATGATGGCGAACCGTCCTGGGCCGTGGACGCCGATGGTGAGCACCCGCTCGATGTCGGCGGTCCGGCTGGGTCCCGTGATGAACCCGACGTATCCGCGGTCGAAGTTCTGGGCGATGATCTCGAAGGCCTCCGTGATGCCGGGGACGATGTTCATGCTGGGGAGAAAGACGACGTGGAACGGCGGGAGGATCGTGACCAGCCGGGTCGCGATCGCGTAACCCTCCTGGAAGACGCTCCCTGTCTCGGCGACCCCGAACTCGACACCCGAAATCCCGATGTCGGCGGTGTCCGCGTGGGCGGCGATGTATGTAGGTTCGGTGTAGACTTCGATGTTCCGGGAGCGGAGCGCCTCGGTGATCCCTGCCGCCCTCTGGAGGGGGCTCTCGACGGCGACCGCCATCTTCACCCCGGCGGCCTCGATGAGTTTGAGAAGGGCCTCCCGCGCCTCCGCCAATGTGGCAACGTGGAACACCTCAGCGGAAACGGCCTTCGCCCGCTCTTCGAACTCGGAAAAGAGGTGTGCGCCCGACGATGCGGTCGGAAACGACCGCTGCCAGTTTTCTGTGGTGGAATTCATGATCTGTTGCCTCCGCAATAGCACAGGAAAAGAAGCCGGGGCTTCTCCGAGATCAGTTCCCCGGTTCGTGTATCGGTGCTGGGGATACGCTTAGGCTATAGCGGAAAGGCCCATCCGAGTCAAACGAAAACCCGACCGTCGAGGAGTCCTGAAAATCATTGACAATTGTGGATTCGCGTGGTTAATTAAACGCGCTTTTCGGCTGACGGCGTACCGCCGTCGCAGGTTCACAGGTTCCTTCCCGCACGCTTCACCACGTACGTCGGCTCCGCGCCGTAAAAACTCTTAATACGCTAGGCGATGGGAGAAAACAATAATGCCTGAAACACTGCTAAGATATGGAACATCTGTTCCTGTTCTATCCTTCATACGAGAAGGCGTTGTGAATCAGACTGATCCAAGGGTGAAGTGGCCGTTATCTGCAATTGACGAAACCATCAAGGAATTGAAGGAAAACTCACGAGGCACCCATCCTGCCAGATGAGTATTTTCGGTATCTATGATCGTTTGCAAACGGACAATTTAAATCGGATAATTTTATGAAATTCGAATGGGACAGGGACAAAGAAAGGCAAAACATTAAAAAGCACAGAATTTCCTTTGACGAAGCAGTCACGGTGTTTTACGATCCTTTATCAGCAACTTTCCATGATCCGGATCACTCCATTGTGGAGGATAGATTCATCACGGTTGGTTATTCACCCCAGGGACGATTGATCGTTGTATCGCATACGGAAAGAGGGAATGCGATACGGATAATCAGTGCACGTCTTGCAACTATTTTGGAAAGGAAAAGACATGAAAGCTAAAAATGTAGGGGAATTACGCCCAGAATATGAGTTTGATTATTCAAAGGCCGTTCGGGGTAAGTACTTTAAGCGCCTGATAGAGGAAGGCGCTAATGTGGCAGTACTCGAACCGGAAGTAGCCAAAGTATTTACCAGTTCGGCTGCGGTGAATGAGGCATTGAAATCGCTCCTTGAAATTACCAAATCAACACAGCGCCTAACAAAACACTCAAACGGACGCGCAAAAACGCTGCGCACCGGTTAGGTTTGGCGTTCGGCCGCGCGGCGCGCGACCGAACACCGAGTTGCGCGTAGGCACTCGCCCGATTAGTCCGACCGCGCGCTGCCTCGCGCGGCCGAACAAATCGTTCGAGCGCAAATCCTGTCGGCCTTGGCATGCATCAGTAAATAAATGCGAGGGTCATTATGCAAAAGGAACAATGTCATTCCGAGGAATTGGATAAAAAATTAGCCGCTGTATGTGGCCTTTATTGCGAGGCGTGCTCGTGGTTTATTTCCACCAATGAAGACCCTGAAAGGCTCAAAAGACTTGCGACTCAACGAAATTGGTCGGTGGAGGAGAGCAAGTGTCATGGATGTCGGTCGGCAAAGAGGCTACCTTACTGTGGGAAGTGCAGAATGTCCGCTTGCGCAGCAGAACGAGGCGTCGATTTTTGCAGCGAATGTGAAGAGTATCCCTGCGATGACCTGAAGCAGTTTCAATCTGCTATGCCTCATCGGATCGAGCTTTGGGTCAATCTCAATCGGATCAAGTCCGTTGGCTATAGGCAATGGCTCAAAGAGGTCAGGGAAAACTATGTCTGCCCACGATGCGAGACCATCAACTCCACCTACGATTTAGAATGTCGTAAGTGCGGCAAAGAACCCAGCTGTAATTACGTAGCCAATCATAGGCAGGCGATCGAACAGTACTTGAAGAACAGATAATGCATAACATCGGCATTGAGCAGGACGCGCAAAAAACCGCGCGCCTCTCATGCCGGGCGTTATGCTGCATAATCAAAAGGAGATATATATGCCACATGGACATATCAGGGGTCTTTCCCAATTCTATGCTGATGGCCTTGAGCGTATGGAAATCGTAATAGACAAACACAATGCCCCACCACTTCCATACCAAGACAACCTACGAATATCCATTACACTGCAGGTAGGTCCTCAACAATACGAAGCTGGAGTTAGGACAACCCCGAATATGCCTGTTGTTTGGATCTCGCCAGATCTCAGAGACAATCATGGCAGCAAAGTGAGCCTTGCTCGTGTGCTTACAGACAATGGATTTACAAAGAACCAGAGGATTTATCTTGAGGTTAACGTTCCCGTCGTAAGTATCCTCCCTTTTTGAAGGATTATTGGTCCTTCATGATTCCTAAGGGGGAGACAGCTAACCATCGTTATACACTGCAAGATTCCGCTCTGATTGCCAAACGTCGGTGGTCAGGGTATAATAGAAGTCTGGGGGATCATGAATGCTTCTGTTTGAATGGGACCCGAACAAGGCGAAAGAAAACCTCGCAATCCATGGCATTTCTTTTGATGAAGCAAGCACGGCCTTTCGAGATACCTTGTCCCTGACCATTTATGATCCCTTGCATTCCGTGGAAGAAGACAGGTTCGTCTTGATCGGAAACTCTCATAAAGACCGTCTTCTGGTAGTCGTGCACACGGAAAGGCGAGACATCATCAGGCTGATTAGCGCAAGAAAGGCGTCCAAAAAAGAAAGGAAGCAATATGAAGAGAATGCAAAAAGACCCGAACATGCTTGAAGAATATGATTTCAGCAAAGGCGTTCGGGGCAAATACGCAAATAAGTATGCGGAAGGTACAAATGTTGTAGTCATCGAGCCAGACGTTGCGAAGGTTTTTCCTGACCATGATTCAGTGAATCAGGCACTGAGATCACTGGTAGAAATCATTAGAAGACAAAAAAAGCTTGCATAACCACAACATCCACCGGATCGGCCATAAAGCTGGCTTCCCGGTGATGCCTGGCGTTGGGGCGTTTACTCGGCGATGTCGTCGTCAAAGTCATGGAGGGAAAGAGGATAGAATGGCCGTTCCCGATTATCAGAGCGTGATGCTCCCACTTCTTGAACACGCGGCCAGTCGGGATGGAGAAATCTCCACCGGCGAGGCCGTCGATGCGTTAGCCGCGAGTCTCGGGCTGACGGAAGATGATCTGAAACAGATGTTGCCGAGTGGTATCCAGTTAACCTTTGTCAACCGAGTAGGCTGGGCCGCCACATACATGAAAAAGGCAGGATTATTGGAGGCCACGCGCCGGGGTTGCTACCGCATCACCCAGCGCGGTCGCGATCTATTGAAGAAGAAGCCTCCAAAAATAAACGTAAAACTCCTCAGCCAGTACCCCGAGTTCAAAGAGTTTCAAAACCTAAAAGGCACGCGGAGCGGCGAGAAGACAAAAGACAGCACAAATACGCTGGATTTCGCAGGTACCACGCCTTCCGAAGCCTTGGAAAAGGCCTACGAGAACCTCAGGGACGAACTTGCGGAAGATCTCTTGAACAAATTGAAACAGACGCCCCCTGCATTCTTTGAACGCATCGTCGTGGAGCTACTGGTTAAGATGGGGTACGGCGGCTCCCGGGCCGACGCCGGCAAAGCAATCGGCCGCAGCGGCGACGGGGGCATCGACGGCATCATCAAGGAAGACAAATTAGGGCTCGACGTCGTCTACATTCAGGCAAAGCGCTGGGACAGCAATTCGGTCGGACGGCCGGACGTGATGCAATTCGCCGGTGCACTACAGCTCCAGAAGGCCAACAAGGGCATTTTTATCACTACGTCGCGATTCACCGAAGAAGCCCGCAGCTATGTCACGCAGATCGGCAGCAAGATCGTGTTGATCGACGGCGAGCAGTTGGCCCAGTTGATGATTGACAATGACGTAGGCGTGTCGGTCGTATCGTTGTATCCCGTGAAGAAGATCGATTCGGACTATTTCGATGAGGGTGTGTAAGTGCCGGGGCAACGGTTCGGCTGTAAGCCGGAGTTCGGGCTCTACGTACGACCGAGTGTGCGGAATGAGAGGAATAAAATGAAGATCGACATTGACAGTCTTTCAGAAGCAGAACTCATCGATCTCAATAATCGAATCGTCGAGCGCTTACGGTTTCTGAACCAGGCGCGAGCGCACACGCGGATGCTGGATTTCAGGATTGGCGATCGTGTCTTCTTTGAGCCGGAAGGACGACCGGCCGTAAGTGGCATGGTTACGCGGTACAATAAGAAAACAGTCACAGTCATAACGGACTCCGGTGAGCGCTGGAATGTTGCACCGAACTTCCTCCGTCATGCATCCGCGGACCAAGGCGCAAAAGCCGGCGACTCCAACGTGATTCCGATGCACAAGAAGTGAACGCGTGAGTGCAATGTCAACCGAGGAAGCTTGGCCGTTTGGCGGCCTCTATGTGGGCATCTCATCCGTTTCCATGTATCCCGTGAAGAAGATCGATTCGGACTCTTTCGATAGGTATGAAACCGCGAAGGCACCGGCCCGGCTATAAACGGGTTCGGGGTGGATATTTACTGTCTTATGGAGCAAAACCGTGAGCTTGGATCGAGCCAAACGGGAGTTAGTCGATTATAATTATGTTTTATGTATGGGATTATTAATCTCCAATACCATCAGCGGTGAATTCTTTAACAGCTACAAATTCAGCATTTTCAACACCGGTTTTCCAAACAGACAGTTTAATGTCTTCTTTGTGAAGGAGAAGACGTCAAATCCGCTGAAGCTATTAAAGAAAGGCGAGCAGTTTTTCGAATCCGGGAAACTGCCTTTCCGTATCTCCTTCAGTCACGGCCTGGAAAAGGACTTTTTACCTCTGCTGTCTGAAAGAGGCTATAAGGAGAACCGCCCCGAGACGGTCATGACCCTGTTAGACCTTCCGGCTAAAAACGTCTTCCAGAGGGATTTGGACATCAGGCGGGTTTCGAGTGCCGAGGAGTTAGCCCATTTTCAGGAGACCGTCGAAAAAAGTTATTCTCTCCCCGCAGGTTCCGGTCCTTTCATTGTCACAGAGCGAACAGTGATGCTGCCAGACACTGATCTGTTGGTCGGGTATACCGGCGACCAGCCGGCCTGCACTTCAATGTTGATCAAGACCGGGCCTGTTGCGGGGATCTACTGGGTCGCCACTCTGGACAGATTCAGAAACCATGGCTTCGGAAAAGCAATAACTGCCGAATGCCTGGTTGCCGGAAGGAACAGGGGTTGCGCTTTTGCCAGCCTGCAGGCCTCGGTCATGGGGGAGCCGGTGTACCGAAGAATCGGATTTGATAACCCTTACAACTACCATAATTACAACTCACCGGATTAGGCGTTGACCTTAGGTATAGGAGATCGATATGGCGAGAAAGGACGAACATATATTATTCCTGCTTTCGCAAGTGCCCTGGTGGGTGAGCATATGTGTTGCCCTCTTGGTCTACGTTGGACTTAAGTTTGTGATCCCCTCCATAGCTATAGAGAATCCAATTATCAAGGGAGTGGCTCAGACTGCACCAACGGCAGAAATGAGATCTGGGAATAGGTCTGTCCGATGAACGAGAAATCGCCCGAAATGGCGCCGCAGCACCGGGAACCGGTCTGCGAAGATATCCGCACCAGTTCGTCCCCCGCCGCGATCGCCCGGGCCATCGTCGAGAACCTGTACTACGTGAAGGGCCGGACGCCCGGCCACGCCACGATCAACGATTGGTACACGGCCCTGGCCTACACGGTGCGGGACAGGCTGCTCGAACACTGGATCGGGACCGTCACAACCCGACGGCGACAGCCCAAGATCGTCGCCTACCTCTCCGCGGAATTTCTCCCCGGCCCCCACCTGGGGAACGCTCTGCTGAATCTCGGCATCACCCGGCAGGTGCAGGAGGCCGTCGCCGGACTCGATCTCGACCTGGAGACTCTCCTCGACAACGAGCAGGAGCCGGGGCTCGGCAACGGCGGTCTCGGGAGGCTGGCGGCCTGTTTCCTCGATTCTCTGGCGACGCTCCGGATTCCCGCTATCGGCTATGGCATCCGCTATGAATTCGGCATCTTCGACCAGGAGATCAGCGACGGCTGGCAGAAGGAGAGCACCGACAAGTGGCTCGCCATGGGGAATCCCTGGGAGATTTGCCACCCCGAGATCGCCTATTACGTGCACTTCGGCGGCCGCACGGAAGTCTACGCCGACGAAGAGGGGCAGCCGCGGGTCCGGTGGATTCCCGGGCAGGCCGTCAAGGGTGTGGCCTATGACACCCCCATCCCGGGATACAAGGGCCCTGTCGTCGATCTGCTCCGTCTCTGGAAGTCGGAGGCTGTGGAGTCCTTCGATTTCCAGGCCTTCAACGTGGGCGACTACTACGGCGCCGTCCACGAAAAGATCGCTTCCGAGACGATCACTAAGGTCCTCTACCCCAACGACGATCCCGCCATCGGCAAGCGCCTCCGCCTGTCGCAGCAGTATTTCTTCGTCTCCTGTTCACTCCGGGACATGATCCGGATCCACGAACTCCAGGGAAACCCTCTGGCCACATTCCCGGAGGGGTTTGCCGCGCAGCTCAACGACACCCACCCCGCCGTCGCCGTGCCCGAACTCATGCGGCTTCTCGTGGACGAGCGCCGCGTCGATTGGGACGAGGCATGGACCATCACCCAGAAGACCTTTTCCTACACCAACCACACCCTTCTGAGTGAGGCACTCGAGACCTGGCCCCTGCCGCTCTTCCGGGAGCTTCTCCCGCGCCACCTGGAGATCATCTTCGAGATCAACCGGCGGTTCCTCGAGGGGCTGAGGAGCCGGGGCATCGGGGATAACGAGCGGCTGCGGCGCCTGTCGCTCATCGACGAGGCGGGGGACAAGGCGGTGCGCATGGCCCACCTGGCCACGGTGGGGAGCCATGCCGTCAACGGCGTGGCCGCACTCCACACGGAGCTTTTGAAAGAAACGGTTCTGCGGGATTTCCACGAGATCGCCCCGGAAAAATTCCACAACATCACCAATGGGGTGACGCCCCGCCGCTGGATGGCGCTCTCCAACCCGGGCCTTGCGGAACTCATCACCGATGCAATCGGCGACGAGTGGATCTGTCGGCTCGAGTCGGAGGTCAGGCGGCTGGAGCCACTGGCTGCGGACGCCGGGTTCAGGGAACGCTGGCGGGCGGTGAAGCGAGCCAACAAGGAGCGCCTCGCCGGCATCATCCGGGAGCGGACCGGCGTCGCCGTGCCCGCCGAGAGCCTCTTCGACATCCAGGTGAAGCGGATCCACGAGTACAAGCGGCAGCATCTGAACCTCCTCCACGTCGTTACGCTCTACCGGCGGCTCAAGGGAAACCCCGCCCTCGCCGGACCGCCGCGGACAGTCATCTTCGGCGGCAAGGCCGCCCCCGGCTACCGGATGGCCAAGTTGATCATCAAGCTCATCCACGCCGTCGCCGAGGTCGTGAACGGCGACCCGGCGGTCGCGGATCGGCTGAAGGTGGCCTTCTTCCCCGATTTCAATGTCCAGAACGGCCAGCGGATCTACCCGGCCGCCGACCTCTCGGAGCAGATCTCCACGGCCGGCAAAGAGGCCTCGGGGACGGGGAACATGAAGTTTTCGATGAACGGCGCCCTCACGATCGGGACCCTGGACGGCGCCAACGTGGAGATCCGGGAGCAGGTGGGGAAGGAGAACTTCTTTCTCTTCGGGCTCACGGTCCCGGAGGTTTTTGCGCAACAGGCCCGCGGCTATGCCCCCCGAGCCTATTATGAAAGTGATGAGGAACTGAAGGCGGCGATCGACCTGATCGGCTCCGGTTTCTTCTCCCCGGGCGACCCCGGCCTCTTCCGGCCCCTGGTCGATTCGCTCCTCGGCCGCGACGAGTACCTTGTCCTGGCCGATTACCGCTCCTACATCGCCGCCCAGGAAGCCGCAGGCAGGGCTTATGCGGACTGGGAAGGCTGGACGGCCATGTCGATCCTCAACGTGGCCCGCATGGGTGCCTTCTCCTCCGACCGTTCCGTCCGGGAATACGCCGATAAAATCTGGAAGGTTCAGACCCTCCACCGGGAAAGAACATCGTCAATATACAGGAGGTATTCCAATGTCGGAAGAATTGATTCATAGTTTCGAAGCCACGTTAGAAAAATCCGCATGTCATCCAGATGCTGATTGGTATGGGTTGTTCATCAAGTTGTATGACGATATCTCTGAGGTGCTCCCGTATTTGAATGCAGAGTTGGAGCAGCCGACTGATTACCGCCAAAGCGCCGGAATCCTGCTTTGGACATATAGGGACAAAAAGTATGCTTTCAGGCCACACGAAATTGCTATTGCTCCTATATTCGATAACAAGGAAGCTCAGGAAGTAAGCAACGGCATAATCGAAACAGTAAACAACATCTGGAAACGAAGGGACAAAATAACACCAAACTTTGAGGGTAGGAAACCCCTTCCCAAGGTTTTGGACATATATAAGCTCTTGCCAAGGTCTAATTGCAAAAAGTGCGGATTCCCGACGTGCATGGCTTTTGCTGTGGAATTGAGAATGGATTTCATAAAATTATCATTATGCCCCTATCTTTCAGAAGAAGACTTTAAGAAAGTGGTGTCTGATCACAATGTTGCATCAGTCGCTTGAGCGGGACGTGCAAAAAAAACCGCGCGCCTATCAGCTAAACCGTTCTATAAGCACATCCCTGACGATTCCAGGTAGCACAAAGGGTGGCAGAGCCGTGATAGGAGATTCCGCATGATTGTTCAGGGAAGAAATGAATTCAAAGATGACGATCTTGTTTGCTATTGTTTTGGATACACGAGGAAAGATATTGAAAAAGATTATGCTGCTAACAACGGCCAATCAAAAATCCTGGAAAGAATTGCATTTGAAAAGAAGGCGGGTAAATGCGATTGCCCTCAGAAAAATCCGAAAGGCCGGTGATGTTTGGCTGATGTCCGCCGGGTGGTGGACAAACTTGCAGAGAAAAATGCCATATAACAAACCGCGTGTTACAGCGACTATTTGCATTTTAAGAATGCCGACGCGTCAGTGCGTCTGGCCGCCGATGGAATCCGGTGGGCGCGCCGTGATTGTCCTCAAATCCGAGCTTGTGTTATGATACATGACCGAATGGCGGGTGCGGGTAGCCACATGTTCCAATGCGGGTGTCCGTGGCGCACTCCGTCCCATTGGTCGGTTTTGGGTTGAGCCGCTCGATCGGCTTACATCAGGGAGAATGCACTATGGCAGAATCGCTCAAACCACCTTATCTGCAAAGGGATGAAACGCGAGGTGACTACCAGGTTTGGATAGTCGATGGCGCATACATCCGCGGGCACATCGACGAGGAGTTCACGAATTTCGGCCAGCACTACCGGTATCCATACATACCGGAGAAGGAATTCTGGATTGACAGGGAAGCCGAGCACGATGAGCGCATATTCTTCATCGAACACTTGCTTGTAGAGCATGACCTCATGGCGAAAGGCGCATCATACGGCGATGCAATCACGCAAGCCGACCGTGTTGAACGCAGAGAAAGGCGGCGAGTCGGGGACGTCCGCAAGGTAACGCATCAGGGAAAAGAACTCCCGGATGCGAGCGCAGTGCACGAGAGCCTGTGGAAGAAGTTGGAGAATGGAGTCAGTGTATGGATTGTGAACGGCCGACTGGTGCGAAGCGCCTTTGACATCGACTTCACGGCCGGTGGTCACGACCACGTGTATGAATTCGTTCCTGCGGGTGAGGTCTGGATCGACGATGCTATTGAGGAGAAGGAACGGGGGTTCGTGCTGCTACACGAGTTACATGAACGGAATCGCATGGCAGAAGGATTACCCTACAGCAAAGCACACGCTGAGTCCAGTCGCCTGGAATTCCAGTGCCGCCACCATCCTGATGAACTGCATGACGCACTAACGACCGAGGGCTGGGCATGATTTCACGGCGAAACTACTGCCACGCCCCCTGGCTTGATCGTTCGCGCTGCTGATGCCGCGGGGTGTCGGTGAAGGGCCGGCTCCCTACGGGGAGCGGCCATGACCGACACAGGAGGAGAAATCCATGCTGGATGAACTATGTTCCCTGCGAGGCAAGGTGGCCCTGATCACCGGCGGAAGCCGGGGGATCGGCCAGGCCATCGCCATGACCTTCGCGGAGGCGGGAGCGGACCTGGTGGTGTCCAGCCGCAACAGACGCCCTCCGGAGCTGGAAGAGACGGCGGAGCGGGTCCGGGCCATGGGCAGAAAGGCACTGGCGGTGCCCGCCCACGTGGGCAAAAAGGGGGATGTGGCCGGTCTGGTGCAGAAGACCCTCGATGCATTCGGCAGGATCGACATCCTGGTCAACAATGCCGGGGGGAATCCCGTCTTGAGCACCATGGTGGAACTGGAAGAGGATGCCTTCGAAAAGGTCATAGAGGTCAACCTGAAAGGCGCCTTTCTGGTAAGCAAGGCGGCGGCCACCGTGATGATCAAACAGGGAGGCGGGAGGATCATCAACGTCAGCTCCGTGAGCGGGCTTCGCGCCCGGAACGACCGGACGGGCGCCTACTGCATCAGCAAGGCGGCCGTGAACATGATGACCCAGGTCATGGCCCGGGAATTGGCTCCGCACAACATCCTGGTCAACGCCATCGCCCCCGGATCGATTCGGACGGAATTCAGCCGGGCAAACTGGGCGGACCCGGAAAGGTGTGCCCGGCGGATCCGGGAAATCGAGCTCAAACGGTTCGGCGAGCCGGAGGAGGTTGCCGGGATCGCCCTCTTTCTGGCCTCCAAGGCGGGTTCGTTCGTGACGGGCGAGATTATTCGGGTGGACGGCGGGGAAATGATCTGAGCGGGTTGGCTTCCGCACCGGCTGCTCTGCTTCGCCCACCGCTGAAAGAGATAACAATGAAAAAGTGTCCCTTATGCGCTGAAGAAACGCAAGATGATGCTATAAAGTGCAAACACTGCGGTGCGTTCCTGGATGCCGGCGACCAGCCGCGCTTTGTAGAGGAAAGGCTTCCATGGTATTTCCGAAAATCCTTTATTATCATTGCAGTCTGTAGTGTGGGGCCTCTGGCGTTGCCCCTGATTTGGTGGCGTCCACAAACGACGCGGGTATGGAAGATCGGCCTCACAATAGGCATTCTCGTACTCAGTTGGATCTTGTTCCAGGCTACGATGGAATCCATTCGTACTCTCAAGGAGTATTACAAGCTACTTGATGGATTGTGAAATTATCGAGTAGAGCAAAACACCGATTGGGCTTACGTTGCGGGAACGCACCCTTGCAACAGCGCAGGAATTCAAAGCCATTCTCTGGACGCAGGATTCAGATTTTAAAATATAAGGAATATGAAGTATTTCCCCAGGAAATAAGAAATGACCAACCGAGTAGTCCACGAAGCGAGCGGCCCCCGCTCGGTCTTCCTCAGAAGAGGTGGATCGTATACTGCTGCGCAGCCTTCTCGACAATTGAACTGAACGCAACCTTTATAGGCTTCCGTGCAAATGACGTGAGGTGAGTGCCGTGTCGCAAAAGAGCGCCGGGCTCCTCCTGTTCCGCGAGGTTTCGGGGTGCCTTGAGGTATTATTGGTTCACCCCGGGGGCCCCTTCTGGGCGAAGAAGGATGAGGGGGCATGGTCCATTCCCAAGGGGGAGTTCGGGGACGAGGAAGAGCCGCTGGCGGCGGCGAAGCGTGAGTTCGAGGAGGAGACCGGCTTCACATCGGACGGTGAGATGATTCCGCTGGAGCCGTCACGCCAGCCGAGCGGGAAACTCGTTTACGCCTGGGCGGTGCGACGAGACGTGGACCCCGCCGGATTGACGAGCAACACCTTCTCCCTGGAGTGGCCGCCGAAATCCGGGCGATGCCGGGAGTTTCCGGAGATAGATCGCGCGGCATGGTTTCCGATTGAGGCTGCCGGTCGCAAAATAACGAAGGGCCAGGCTGCCTTCCTTGTCCAGCTTCGGGAGAAGCTCGGGATTGCCGGAGATCCGAATCGGTGACAAGCTGAACGTGGTAGCCCGCGTTCTGTCCCCAATGGTACCATCCAAAGGGGCTGCCTGTCCGGCTTTAAGCTAAGCTCGAAAGCACCGCCGATTAATCGAAGAAGATGACGGAGCAGCGGGCTGTTTGAGCAAACAATGAAAGGGTGAATCTTTTGACTGGCCGCAAACCCCTTGTCGTCATGGGCGTTGACCTGGCAGGGGCCGCGCACCGTCCGACGGGCATCTGCATACTCCGCGGCCTGAGAGCCGAAACGCAAGTTGTCCTCGGCGACGAGGAGATTCTGCAGCGGGTCTTCGATGCCCGGCCCGACCTCGTTCCCATCGATGCGCCGCTCAGCCTCCCAGACGGGCGGGTGACGATCAATGACCGCAAGGGTGGACATTTCCGCGACTGTGACCGTGAGCTGCGGCGGCGGGGCATCCGTTTCTTCCCCATCACCCTCGGCCCGATGCGGATGTTGACCGAGCGCGGTATGGCGCTCAAGGCGAAGATAGAAGCGATGGGGTACCGGGCGATGGAGTGTTACCCCGGGGCGGCGCAGGATCTGTGGGGGATTCCCCGCCAGCACAAGGACCGTGCGGGCCTCCTGACCGGGCTCAGGAAGTTGGGGGTGAAGGAATTGCCGGAGGCTCTGACCGGCGACGAACTGGACGCGGCAACCGCGGCCCTGGTCGGCCGGTGGTTTCTCCAGGGGAAGGCGGAACTGATCGGCGGCGCTGAGGGGATCGTTATCCCTTCCGTGCATCGGTAAGGAGAAAGGGGATCGGGAGAAAAATCCGTGAAAACGAAACTGACCAAGCTCTCCGCGGAGTTTCTGGAAAGCGAACAGGCTTCGGGAATCATCCTGATTCTCTGCATGATTACCTCAATCGCGATCGCCAATTCTTTTTTCGGAAAAGGTTACGTGGATTTTTGGCATAGCGGTCTTGGAATTGAAAACGGCGGCATCGCGCTGCCCGCTCTGCTTCACTTCCTGTTCAACCGGAGAACCGGAACGCAAAGGGGCATCGGCATTTCGGTGGCGACGGATATTTCCTTTGCACTCGGCGTGCTTGCGAGTCGCTTCTCGAATGCCGTGAAGAACGGATCCTCATCCTGGGTCATCAGGACACGGCTCTGGTGAATGCACTCCAAAGAAGAGCGGCCGTCGTGCTTCAAAAATCGATCCGTGAGGGTTTCGGCCTGACAGTGGCCGAGGCCATGTGGAAGGAGACGCCCGTCATCGGAGGAAACGTGGGAGGGATTCGCCACCAGATCCGGGAAGGGGAAAATGGGTTTTTGGTTTCCTCCGTCGAGGAGGCGGTGGCAAGGATCGTCCGATTGCTCAAGAACGAGAAACTCCGAAGCCGGATGGGGAAGAAGGCAAAAGAGGCGGTGAGAAAGCATTTTTTGCTGACCCGGTACCTCGAGCAGTACCTCGATCTCTTTAATTCCTTTGAAACGGTCTATCGGCTGAAAAAGATGTAGCCGTCAGCGAGCAATTGGAGCGCCGGCCTCCGCTGCCGGCCTCAGGAATAAGCGAATTGACCACACGGAAAGGAGACAACCATGCGGACATTCATTATCGGAGTGTTGTTGGGCATCATCATCGGGGGCGGTGGACTGTGGTTTTTGCAGCAGCGCCAGGCAGGCATGTTTGCGGGCACCAAGGAACAATCCATGTCTGAGGTGAAGAAGCTTGTGGATGCCAAGCTTGAAGCGCTGGAATTGCAGTCCGACAAGATCCGGAAGGAGTTGGCGGAGAAGGGCCGGGTGGTGCGCCGCAAAGCAAGTGAATTCGGTGAGAAGATCGCCGATTCCGCCGCTGACGCGCGCCTGACCGCAGCCATCAAGGCGAAGCTCGCGGTAGATGGGGATTTGTCGGCGCTCGCCATTTCGGTGAGCACCACGAATGGCATCGTCACCTTGAGCGGTAAGGTCGGGTCGGCGGAGTTGGTGGGCAAAGCGATGTTGGTGGCGCTCGAGACGGACGGCGTGCGGCAAGTGATCTCCACGTTGCAGGTCGCCAAGGAATGAATGGGCACATGCAGAGCAGCGATGCGATCGATTGCACTGGTGGTTTCGGACGAGTGATTGAAGCGGTAGCAGTGACATGGACATCAGTACCCTCATACTGATCGTGATCGGGCTCGGGTTGTTCGAGACGATCACCAGTATCGACAACGCGATCATCAACGCCCAAGTTCTCTCAACCATGCAACCCTGGGCAAGACGGTGGTTCCTCCTCTGGGGACTCCTCTCCGCCGTCTTTCTCCTGCGTGGGCTCCTGCCCTGGCTGATTGTATGGGCCGCGGTGCCGGCACTGGGGCCGGTAGGCGCGCTGACGGCGACCTTCAGCGGCGACGCCGCAGTCGTCGACGCCGTCGCGAAGTCCGCGCCGGTCCTTCTGATCGGCGGCGGATCGTTCCTGATCTTCCTCTTCTTCCATTGGCTGTTTCTCGAACCGAAGCATTACGGACTCCCCGGCGAGGTGTTCTTCGGCCGGCAGGGGGGCTGGTTCTTCGCGGTCGTCTCCATCCTGCTCGCCGTCATCGTGTGGTTCGCGCTGAAGCGAAATCCGATGATGGCCTTCGGTGCGGTGGTCGGTTCGACCGCGTTCTTCATCACGCACGGCTTTCGGGAACACGCTGCACGAGCAGAGCAGGACATGATGCAGAACCGTCTGTCGGACTGGAGCAAGGTCCTCTACCTGGAGGTGATCGACGCGACCTTCTCGATCGACGGGGTGATCGGTGCATTCGCGTTCACGCTCTCCGTGCCGCTGATCCTCCTCGGCAACGGGCTCGGTGCGATTGTGGTGCGCCAGATCACGGTCGGCAACATCGAGCGGATAAAGAAGTATCGCTACCTCAAGAATGGGGCGATGTACTCCGTGCTGTTTTTGGGGGTGATCATGCTCCTGGAGAGCTTTGGTCTGCACGTTCCTATCTGGCTGTCGCCGGTCATGACCTTTGGCGTCGTGGGCTTCTTCTTCGCAAAATCATGGATCGTGCTGTACCGGGCGCGACATTCGGACAGCAGCAACATACACCCCTGAACATCGTGGCTTTTCCACGACACATCCGCGGGCGGGGATAGGCGGCATGGATGCCGATGGACGGCATTCTCGGCAGAAAGGTATTGACATCGGGAGCCGTTCTCCATAGAGTTTTCACGCAAATACGAAATGTTTCCCAACCCCGGTCCAGCAACCATCGTTTCCCAGGAGGTCCTATGAGCGCAGATTACGAAGTCAAAGGCGTCATCGCGGTCATCACCATGAATAATCCGCCGGTCAACGGTCTCGGACACGCGACACGCAGCGGCATCTTCGACGGGCTGCAAAAGGCGCTCGCCGACGCCGCTGTCAAGGCGGTCGTCATCACCGGGGCGGGCAAGGCATTCTCCGGCGGGGCGGACATCAAGGAGTTCAATACCCCCAAGAGCTTCGCGGAACCGAACCTGCTCGCGGTCATCGAGGCGATTGAAAGCGCCGACAAACCGGTGGTTGCCGCGGTCCATTCGGTCGCCATGGGCGGCGGCCTGGAGCTTGCGCTGGGCTGTCACTACCGCGTGGCGTCGCCGGGGGCGCGGATCGCTCTTCCCGAGGTGAAGCTCGGCCTCCTTCCGGGTGCGGGCGGCACCCAGCGCCTTCCGCGGGTGGTCGGCGTGGAGACCGCTCTTACGATGATCGTCATAGGCAATCCGGTGCCTTCGGAGAATCTCGCCGAGACGAAACTCTTCGACCGGATGATCGAGGGAGACCTGATGGCCGGGGCGCTGGCCTTCGCCGGGGAGATCGCCGCAAAGCGGCCGCTCCCGAAGGTGCGCAACATCACAATAGAACTTGCCGACCGCGAGGCCTTCTTCAAAGCGGCGCGCGCCACCGTTGGCGCGGCGTCGAAACACTTCCCCGCCCCGCTCAAATGCGTCGACTGCGTGGAGGCTGCCGTCACCCTGCCCTTCGAGGAGGGGATGAGGGTGGAGCGGGAGAATTTCCTCATGCTCGTTCAGACCACCGAGAGCAAGGCCCTGCGCCACTATTTCTTCGGGGAGCGTGCGGCCGCCAAGATTCCCGATGTGCCGGAGGATACACCGAAGCGCCCGATCAATGCGGCCGCGGTCGTCGGCGCCGGCACCATGGGGGGCGGGATCGCCATGAACTTCGCCAACGCCGGGATCCCGGTCGTCGTCCTGGAGGTGAATCAGGAGGCGCTGGACAAGGGGCTCGCCACGATACGCAAGAACTACGAGAGTTCGCTCACGAAGGGACGGCTCACGCAGGAGAAGTTCGATCAGCGGCTGGGGCTCATCCTGGGGACCCTGTCCTACGACAGGATCAAAGGCGCCGACATCGTCATCGAAGCGGTGTTCGAGGAGATGGGCGTCAAGGAGAAGGTGTTTCGGAAGCTCGACGAGGTGATGAAGCCCGGTGCGATCCTCGCCACCAACACCTCCACCCTCGACGTCAACAGGATCGCGGGGTTCACCCGGCGCCCGCAGGACGTGATCGGCACGCACTTCTTCAGCCCGGCCAACATCATGCGGCTTCTGGAGATCGTCCGCGGCGAAAAGACCGCCAAGGACGTCCTTGCCACCGTCATGGCGCTCGCCAAGCGGATCAAGAAGATCGGCGTGGTTTCGGGCGTCTGCGACGGCTTCATCGGGAACCGGATGATCGAGCAGTACGCCCGGCAGGCGGGATTTCTCCTGGAAGAAGGCTGCCTGCCGGAACAGATGGATAAGGCGATGGAGGAGTTCGGATTCGCCATGGGGCCCTTCCGGATGAGCGATCTCGCCGGGAACGACGTGGGCTGGTACATCCGCAAGCGCCGCTACGCCGAGCAGCCGGACGTGATCTACTCGAAGACCGCCGATATCCTTTGCGAGATGGGGCGGTTCGGCCAGAAGACCGGCGCGGGCTGGTACGACTACAAACCGGGCGACCGCACGGCCTATCCGTCGCAACTGGTGAATGACATGATCGTCAACCACTCGAAGGAGATCGGCGTCGAGCGGCGCGCGATCGGTGATGAGGAAATCGTTGAGCGTCTGGTCTATGCGCTCGTGAACGAAGCCGCCCACATCCTCGAAGAGAAGATCGCGCAGCGGGCCTCAGACATCGACATCATCTACATCACCGGGTACGGGTTCCCGCTGCACCGCGGCGGCCCCATGTTCTACGCCGATACAGTCGGGCTCCCCAAGGTGGTCGCGGCGATGGAGCGATACGCCAAGGGGCGCCACGGGCAGTTCTGGAAACCCGCGCCGCTTCTGGCCAAACTCGCCGCCGCGGGGAAGACATTCAACTGAGGGTCGGCAAGTGCGGGTTGACCGCGCGCCGGGAGATTGAGAAATCGAAGGGAGACGAAGATGCTGAAAACCAGACTTACCGAACTACTCGGGATCAAACATCCGATCATCCAGGCCGGCATGGGGCCGTTCAGCAACAACAACCTCTGCGTTGCCACGGCGAACGCGGGGGTGCTCGGCCTGCTTTCCACGGCCGGGCTTTTTGACAAGGAAGGACAGCCCTGGATATACAAGGCCTTTGTGGAGAGCGGCGAGGCGTCGATGGATGACGACATGGCGACGGTCCTCGAAAAGATCCTGAAGCGGACCTACCGGCTCACGAAGGATAAGGGCGGCATCTTCGGGATCAACGTGATGGTGTCGACGGAAGTGATCGACAAATCGAAGATCCTTCTCGAAACGGCGATCCGGGTCCGCGAGGAGAACCCCGCGATGAAGGAGCATTTCAAGGTGATCTTCACCTCGGCGGGCGATCCCGTCCCCTGGCGCGACGCGATCAAGGGTGCGGGATTCACCTGGCTCCATGTCGTCCCGTCGGTCAAGGGCGCCCTGCGCTGCAAGAAGGCGGGGGTCGACTGTATCGTCGCGTCGGGGCACGAAGGCGGATTTCACATCGCCTGGGAGCCGCTCCACACGATGGCATCGATCACCGCGGGCAGGAGC
>VFSW01003934.1_pt1 | contig 22215 bp, 20 predicted proteins | sample 5358111 | NCBI WGS metagenome assembly VFSW01 (sample SAMN11554181, study PRJNA540505) | mine drainage metagenome | isolation source: sediment from site ElyBrook_90M | place: USA: Ely Copper Mine, Vershire, VT | collected 2017 | reverse complement strand
GCCGCCGTCGCCGACAGTGCCCGCTACGATGTGCTGCAACTGGCCGAGGCGGCGGCCGCCGGTGAGGCGGCGCGTGCGCTGCACATCCTGGATGGCTTGAGGAGCGAGGGCCGTGAGCCGGCTTTGGTGCTCTGGTCGCTGGTGCGCGAAGTGCGCGGCTTGTGGCAGGCCGGCGAGCGCCGTCGCCTGCGCACCCAGGAGCGCGGCGCTTGGAACCAGGCGAGCACGCCGTCGCCGCGCGCGCTCGAACGGCTTCGCCAGATTCCGCTGCCTGATCTGCTGGTGGCGGCTGCGCGCGCCGATCGGGTCGTCAAGGGACTCGCTCCCGGGGATTCGTGGACGGAACTGGCGGGTCTCACCGCGATGCTCGCCGGCGCTTTGCAACCCGGGCCGGTTTCAGGCAGGGTAGCCGGATGAATCCGATGGGTATTTTCGGCGGCACTTTCGATCCGATCCACTACGCGCATCTGCGCACCGCCTTTGAACTGCAACAGGCGCTGCGTTTGCGGGAGATCCGTTTCCTGCCGGCCGGCAATCCGCCGCATCGCGACAAGCCGTACGCCGACGCGCAGTTGCGCCTGCGGATGGTGCAGGCGGCGACCGCCGGTCAGCCGGGGTTCGTCGTCGACGATCGCGAGGTGCGCAAGACCGGGCCCTCCTACTCGGTCGAATCGCTCGCCGAACTGCGCCACGAATACCCGGACAGGAGTCTGTGCATGATCGTCGGCATGGACGCCTTCCTCAGCCTGCCGAAGTGGTATCAGTGGCGCGAGCTGCTGCAGCTTGCGCACCTGGTCGTCGCCCACCGGCCCGGCTGGCGCGCGCCGGGCATGGGGCCGCTCGGCGAATTGCTGGTGGATCGGGGCACCGGACGTATTGGCGACCTGCATGAGGCGCGCGCCGGCTGCATCTTCATCCATGCCGTCACGCAATTGGAAATCTCCTCGACGGACGTGCGCCAGACGATCGCGATGGGCCGTGATCCACGCTTCCTGATGCCGGATTCGGTGCGCGGGCTGATCCTCGAGGCGAATTGCTACCTCAAAACACGAGTGACCCAGTGACTCCGCCAAAAAAGAAGACTGCGACCCGGAAGAAACGGACATCCAAGACGAAGAGCCCGGGGGCGGCGCGTGTACGCAAGAAGGCACCCGTCAAACGCTCACTCGAGACCGTGATCCTCGATGCGCTGGCGGATATGAAGGCCGTCGAAGTCAAGGTTTTGGATGTGCGCGGCATGACCGATATCGTCGATCAGATGATCATCGCGAGCGGCACCTCCGACCGGCACGTGCGTTCGGTCGCGCAGCGGGTGGTCGAAAAGACCAAGGAGGCGGGTTTTCGGCCCCATGGGGTCGAGGGTCTGCAAGACGGGGATTGGGTGCTGATCGACTTGAACGACATGGTCGTGCACGTGATGCTGCCGCGGGTGCGCGAGTTCTATGGCCTCGAGAAACTCTGGGACATCAAGGCCGCGAAGCGCTCCGGCGGGCGCGCCTGAAGCGGCGCGGGGTGCGTGCGTGAAGTGTCGGTTGATCGCCGCGGGCACGCGCTTGCCGGCGTGGGTCGACGCGGGTTTCCGGGATTATCAGCAGCGTTTGCGCAAGCCCTTGAGCCTCGAACTGCGTGAGATCCCGATCGCGACGCGCCGGCCCGGCGAACACCCGCGAGTGCCGGTGGCACGCGAGGGCGAGGCGATGCTCGCGGCCCTGAGCGCCGAGGATTACGTCGTCGCCCTCGAAATCGAGGCGGCGGCGATGACGACCGCGAAGCTCAGCGAGTGGCTCGCGCGCCGTCTGCAGGAGGGACGGCCGCTCGCGCTGTTGATCGGCGGTCCGGACGGTTTGGCGCCGGGCTGCCTGGAGCGGGCGGATCTGCGTTGGTCTCTGTCGCCGCTCACCCTGCCGCACGCACTCGTGCGGGTTCTCGTCGCCGAACAGATCTATCGCGCCGTGAGCCTGCTCGCCGGTCATCCGTACCACCGGGCCTGAAGGACTTGTTGGCGCGCATTAGGCTATTCTGGGCGGATGCCGCCCGAATTCGTCTATCTCGCCTCAGCCTCGCCTCGGCGCCGGGATCTGCTCGGACAGGTCGGGGTGCCGTTCCGGCTGATCGGCGTCGATGTCGATGAGACGGTGCGGCCCGGGGAGGCACCGGAGGCCTATGTGTTGCGTCTCGCGGCCGCCAAGGCCGAGTCCGGCTGGGTGCGAGCGGCCGCCTCGCCGGCCCCGGTGCTCGGCGCCGATACGAGCGTCGTGCTCGATGGGAGGATCCTCGGCAAGCCGCTCGATGAGGCGCATGGCATCGCGATGCTCGCGGCCTTGTCCGGCCGGACGCACCAAGTGTTGACCGCCGTCGCGATACGCACGGCCGCGGGTACGCGCTCGATGGTGAGCCGCAGCGAAGTGGTCTTTCGTGCGCTCGAGGCGGCCGAGTGTCGCGATTATTGGAACACGGGTGAACCGCGTGACAAGGCCGGCGGCTATGCGATCCAGGGCTTCGCCGCGGTGTTCGTGCAGGAGTTGCGCGGTAGTTACTCCGGCGTGATGGGGCTGCCGCTGTTCGAAACCGCTGCGTTGCTCGCGGCGGCCGGCGTGCCGCGGTGGCGCAGCGCATGAGCGTCGAAATCCTCATCAACGCCAATGCGCACGAGGCTCGCGCGGCGGTGGTCGAGAGCGGCGTGCTCCAGGAAGTGTTCCTCGAACGGGCGAGCCGGCGGGGCTTGATCAGCAATATCTACAAGGGACGGGTATCGCGGGTGCTGCCGGGCATGCAGGCCGCGTTCATCGAGATCGGGCTGGAACGCACCGCGTTTCTGCATGCCTCGGACATCTTCGATCCGCGGCACGTCGATATGGGCATCGAACCGCCGCGTACCGAGGAGATACGCTCGCTGCTCGCCGAGGGCGACGATATTCTCGTCCAGGTCGTCAAAGACCCGCTCGGCACCAAGGGTGCGAGACTCACCACGTTCATCACCCTGCCGTCGCGCCACCTCGTGTACATGCCGCAAGGGCGCGGCGTCGGTGTGTCGGCGCGAATCGAGTATGAAACCGAGCGCGACCGCTTGCGCGCTGCGGTGCAAGGTTTGCTGGAGCCGGAAGGAAATGCCGGGTTCATCGTGCGCACGGCCGCCGAGGATGCGCCGGTCGAGGCGTTGCGCGCCGACATGGCCTACCTTCGCAAGCTCTGGGAGGTCATCCGCCAAAGAGGACTGCGCACCGCGCCCGGGCGACTCGTGCATGCGGACCTGCCGCTGCATCTGCGGATTCTGCGCGACATGCTGCGCCCCGAGGTCGACCGAGTGCTGATCGACCAGGCGGCAGCACACCGGGAAATGCTCGATTTCGCCGAGACGTTCATGCCGGATGCGCTGCCGCGGATCGAGTTGTACGCGCAGCGGCGGCCGGTGTTCGAGCTGCACCACGTCGAGGAGGAAATTCAAAAGGCCCTGGAGCGCAAGGTGCCGCTGAAATCGGGCGGGCACCTGGTGATCGACCAAACCGAGGCCATGACGACGATCGACGTCAATACCGGCGCATTCGTCGGTCACCGCAATCTCGAGGAGACGATTTTCCGCACGAATCTGGAGGCAGCCGTCGCCATTGCGAGACAGATGCGCTTGCGCAACCTGGGCGGCATCATCATCATCGATTTCATCGACATGCAGGAAGCGGAACACCGGCGGCAGGTGCTGCAGGCGCTCGAACGGGCCTTGGAGTTCGATCACGTCAAGACCAGCATCTCCTCCGTCTCGCCGCTCGGGCTGGTCGAGATGACGCGCAAGCGGACCCGTGAAAGCCTGGAACACGTGCTCTGCCAGGCATGCCCGACCTGCGAGGGCCGGGGATTCGTCAAGACCGCCGAGACCGTGTGTTACGAGGTGTTTCGTGAGGTTTTGCGCCAGTCGCGGCAATTCGAGTGCCAGCAGCTGATGGTACTCGCGCACCAGGACGTGATAGAGCGCCTGCTCGACGAGGAATCCGCCGGCCTCGGTGAGCTGGAACTCGCCCTCGGCAAGCCGATCCGCCTGCAGACCGAGGCGCTCTACGCGGTGGATCAATATGACGTCGTTCTGATGTAGATGTTCCTGCGCAGACTGGCCAAGATCCTCGGTAGACTCGCGGCAGGGCTGCTGGTGCTGGGCATTGTGGCGACGCTCGCGCTGAATTTCGCGCTCGACCGGGTGCCGCGCTACCAGACCGAGATCAAGGCCTGGGTGCATCAGCAAACCGGCCTGCACGTGCGCTTCGCACACGTCGCGGCGACGCTTCGCTGGTACGGGCCTGAGCTGTCGTTCCGGCAGTTGGAATTGCGCTCCCGCGACGACCGGCGTGTGCTCGCGAAGACGGCCCGTGGCCGCATCGGCTGGGATCTGTGGCGGCTGCTCGCCAGCGGGCGCCTGTTCGCGGGACGTATCGAACTCGATTCTCCCGACATCGTGGTCGCACGCATCGGGCCGACCCGCTTTGCGCCGGCCTCGGAGCAGTCGCTGCAAAGTGGTGGCAAGGCGGTGGCGGGCTTCCGGTTCGCGGATCTGCCGCCGGGCATCCTGGTGATCCGCCATGGGCGGGTGAGCGTGACCGGTTGGAATCGGCAGCTGCCGCGTCTTACGCTGCACGACGTCAATTTGCAGGTGCGCCGTGATGCCGACGCGATTCATCTGCGCTTCGACGCGGTCCTGCCGGCGGTTCTCGGCGGCAAATTGAATTTACGCGGCCGGCTCGGCAACGTCGGGGCGTCGCCCGCCGCGCTTGATTGGAGCGCGGATTTGCGGACCCGGAACGTGTCATTCCGCGGCTGGCGTCGCTTGTTGCCGGCGTACCTGGACCACCTCAAATCCGGCAGCGGTGCGTTCGAACTCAAGGCGAACGGCATCGGTCATGACCTCGGAGACGCGAACTTCGACTTCGAGGCGACGAACGTCGCCGCCCGTTCGAACGATGGCTCGACCGCAAAATTCGAGCGGATAGGCGGTCATCTGGAATTGGCGCACCAAGGTGATCGTTGGACGTTGCTCGGCCGGCACGTGCAGGCGTTGCGATCCGGGCGTGTGGACCCGCCGTCACAGTTCGAGGTGACCTGGCGCGCAAAGCGTGGCGGCGGCTTCCATCTGCGCGCGCGCGCGAGCTATTTGCGCGCCGACAACCTTCTGCCGCTCGCCGCCTTGTTGCCGCGCAAGTCCTCGCGCGAGCGCCTGATCGCGATCTCACCGACCGGCGAGTGGAGGAACGCCAGCTTGCGTCTCGAGCGTCTGCGGGCCGGTGACCACTGGCATTTCACCGTGCATGCGCAGTTTCGCGACGCCGGCTTCGGGGCGTTCGGCCGGACTCCCGGATTGCGCGGCCTTTCCGGCAGCGTGGCGGGTGACCAGAGGGCGGGCCACGTCACGTTCAGCACGCACGCCGCGACGCTCGCGTGGCCCGCGCAATGGCCCAGGCCGGTGCGGCTCGACGCGCTCGGCGGCACGGTGTTCTGGAGTCGTACGCCGGCAGGCCTCTTGATGGCGACGCCGCGTACCGTGATGGCCAATGACGACGGCCGGGTTTCGCTGCTGGCTTCGATGTTGTTGCCCGCCAATGGTCGTTCACCGATCGTGAATTTGTACGCGCGGCTCATAAACGGCAACATCGCGGATACGGGTCGTTACCTGCCGCACGCGAAGCTGCATCCGAAGTCCCTCGCCTGGCTCGAGCGCGCGTTCATTGCCGGAAGCGTGCCGAGCGCCGCTGTATCACTGCATGGGCCGATCCGGCATTTCCCCTTCCGCGACGGCAGCGGCGTGTTTGACGCAAGTTTGAACATCCAAGGACTGACACTGGATTACGGTCCAGGATGGCCGATGATCGAACAGGCGGCGGCGAGTGCCGAATTTCGCGATCAAGGGCTCAAGGTGCACGTGCTCGGTGCGCAACTCGGCGGGCTGCGGGTGACGGGCGCCGATGCCGGATTCGCCGATTTCAAGGACGCGATCCTGAGATTGCACGCCAGCATCAAAGGCCGTACATCCGTGGCGTTGCGTTTCCTGCGCGATAGCCCGATCAACCGCCTGGCGCACGGCGGCTTTTCCCCCGTCAGGGGTCAAGGCGCGGTGCGCGCCGAGGTCGATCTGCGCTTTCCGTTCAAGGACTTCGTGCACCGACGCGTCGTGGTGCGCGGCTTCTTGCGCGGCGTCGCACTGCGCCGTTCCGGTCTGCCGGTGACGGCAAGCGATCTGGCCGGTGAATTCACTGTCGATGGCTCCGCGGTCGTCCAGGCGGACCTGAATGGCCGGTTGCTCGGCGGCCCCGTGCACGTGACGGCGCTTGCCCCGGATGGCAAGCGCACGATCCGCACGCGCCTGGAGTTTCGCGGCGTTGCGAGCGGTGCCGCCGTGGCTGCAGCCATCGGCCCGTCGGCGGAAGGCTTGACGAGCGGCAAGGCTCGATGGCAGGCGCTGTTGACGTTGGTGCCCGCAGGCCTTCACCAGCGCGTGCTGCACGTGACGAGCAATTTCGAAGGGTTGGCGCTCCACCTGCCCGAGCCGTTCGCGAAGCGCGCCGATCAGCCGCTGCCTTCGCGGCTCGATGCGCGCTGGACGCAAACGACGGCTCCCACCCTGCATTTCGTCCTCGGATCGGTCCTGCGCGGCATTCTCCAACTGCGCTTCGTGAACGGCGCCTTACGCCTCGCCCACGCGGCGATCGGATTCGGCGGCGCGGCCCCGCGGATCAGTGGGGTACAGACCGTCGACCTACGCGGTCGGATCGCGAGGCTCGATCTGGCGGGCTGGCGCCGCTGGTTGCCGCATGGCGACGGCGCGAAGCTGTCGAGCTACCTGCACCGAGCACACCTCGCCATCGGCGAAATGGACTTCGACGGCTTGTCGGCGCGCGGTCTCGACCTTCGCCTGCGGGCCGATGGCGATCGCTGGCGTCTGGCGGCGGACGGTCCGAGCGCCCAGGGTACGCTCAGCTGGCCGGCCGCCGCGGTCCGTGCGGGTTCCTGGAATTTCGACTTCAGCCGCCTCGCGATCGTCGCCGCTTCGCCGGATCCGGCCGTCGGTGGGGAACACGGCGCGCAGCGTGCGCCGCCTCTCGGCCCGGCGGGCTTGCCCGCCGTGCGCCTGCAGGTCAAACGGCTGCTCTGGTTGGGGCGCAGGCTCGGCGATGTGCGGGCCAAGGTGTCGACCCTGCCCAACGGCGTGACTCTCGATGATCTGCGGATCACCGGCAGGAGCTTCAGCGCCGAGATGCATGGCGACTGGCTGGGGCCGGCGCGCGGAACCGGCCACCTCGTCGGCACCCTGTCGAGCCGCGATGTCGAGGATACGATGAGCGATCTGGGCTATGAGCGCTTGATCGCCGCGAAGAAGGGCCGTCTGGATTTCGATCTGCACTGGTCCGGCGCGCCGACCGTCGCGGCGTTTCGGGCGGCCAGCGGCCAGGTGACGGTTTCCCTCGAGAACGGACAGGTGTTCGGCATCAAGCCCGGCGCGTGCCGTGTGCTCGGGCTGGCGAGCATCGCGGCGCTGCCGCGGCGGCTGGCGCTCGACTTCAGCGATCTGACGGACAAGGGGCTTGCCTTCGACACGGTCGCCGGCACATTCAAGCTGCACGGCGGCAATGCGTACACTCGCGACGTGCTTCTCAAGGGGCCCGCGGCGCGAATCGGCCTGTTCGGACGGATCGGACTTGAAAACCGCGATTACGACCAAACTGCGGTCGTCACGGGCAGCATCGGCAACAGTCTGCCGCTCGCGGGCGCCCTCGCCGGAGGCCCGGTGGTCGGCGCCGCGCTGTTGTTGTTCACGCAAGTGTTCAAACAACCGCTGCGAGGGCTGGCGCGGGGCTATTATCACATCTCCGGCGGCTGGAACGATCCGACGGTCAAACGCATCAACGGTTCTGCCGCCGCAGCGGCCATCGCGGAGGAAAAGCAATAAATGGGTAGAGTTGCCGCCATTCAAATGACTTCGACTCATCAGGTGGAGGAGAACTTGTCGGCAGCCGGCACGCTGCTTCGCGCAGCCAAGGATGCCGGCGCCGAGGTCGCGTGTCTGCCCGAGAATTTCGCGTTCATCGGTGTGCACGACGCCGACAAGCTCGACATCGCCGAGACCGACGGTGCCGGCCCCGTGCAATCCTTTCTCGCCGCCCGGGCACGCGAACTCGGCCTGTGGATCCTGGCCGGAACCGTCAATTTGCGGGTCGAGGGCGGCGATCGGGTCGCCAATGCCTCGCTGCTGTTCGACGCGCAGGGCCGGCGCGTCGCACGCTACGACAAGATTCACCTGTTCGACGTTTCGATCCCCGGGGGAGATGAGCACTATCGCGAGTCCCGACACGTCGTGCCGGGGCGGCGTATCGTCCTCGTCGACACCCCTGTAGGCCGCCTGGGACTGTCGGTCTGTTATGACGTCCGTTTTCCGGAGCTGTATCGGGAGTTGGTCGCACAGGGCGCCGAATGGCTGTCCATCCCCGCCGCCTTCACGGTGCCGACGGGCCGGGCACACTGGGAGACGCTGCTGCGCGCACGCGCGATAGAAAATCTGTGTTTCGTCGTTGCACCGGCGCAGGTCGGCTCGCATAGCAGCGGCCGCGAGACCTATGGCGACAGTTTGATCGTCGATTATTGGGGGCAGGTGCTGGCCCGGCTGGAAAAGGGCGCCGGGGTCGCCTGCGCGGATCTGGACCTCGGCAAACAGGCGGACACCCGCGCGCGATTCCCGGCGCTCACGAATCGACGGCTGGAACGTCCGCAGCGCGTGGCGGAGCCGGCATGAGCGGCTCGGCGCTCGAAATTGCGGAGCGCGCGATACTCGCGCCGTCGGAACTCGATGAGAACCGGCTCAATGTCGTCCTCGACGGGCTGATGAGTCGGGGCATCGACTACGCGGACCTGTACTTTCAGTCCTCCCGGGAGGAATCCTGGTCACTCGAGGACGGCATCGTCAAGGAAGGATCGCACAGCATCGAACAGGGTGTCGGTGTGCGTGCGATCAGCGGTGAGAAGACCGGCTTTGCGTATACCGACGAGTTGTTGCTGCCCGCGCTGGAGGAAGCCGCTCACGCCGCCCGGGCGATCACCCGCGGCGGCGGGCGCAACGCCGTCAAGGCGTGGTCGCGCGCGCCGAGCCGGCGTCTTTACCTGCCGACCGATCCGCTCGACACCGTCGGTGACGAGGAGAAGGTCGCCTTGCTCGCGCGCATCGATGAGCAGACGCGCCGCATCGATCCACGCGTCAAACAGGTCATGGCATCGCTCGCCGCGGTCCATGAGATCGTGCTGGTCGCCGCGAGCGACGGCACCCTCGCCGCGGACGTACGCCCGCTCGTGCGGCTCAATGTCTCGGTGATCGTCGAGCACAACGGCCGCCGCGAACAAGGCTACAGCGGCGGCGGTGGACGCTTCGGACTCGACGAGTTGCTGCGGGGCGATACGCCGTTCGCGCATGCGCGCGAGGCGGTGCGCCAGGCGCTCGTGAATCTCGATGCCGTGGCCGCGCCGGCCGGCTCGATGCCGGGCGGTCTCGGTGCGGGAGGGCCGGGCCTCCTGCGGCACGAGGCGATCGGACACGGCCTCGAGGGTGATTTCAACCGCAAGGGGACCTCCGCATTCTCGAATCGGATCGGCGAGAAGGTCGCGGCCGATGGCATCACCGTCGTCGATGACGGCACCCTCGAGCGACGCCGCGGCTCATTGAACGTCGATGACGAGGGTACGCCGACGCGCTGCACCGTGCTGATCGAGAACGGGATCTTGCGCGGCTATCTGCAGGACAAACTCAATGCGCGGCTGATGAAACAGGCGCCGACCGGCAACGGTCGGCGTCAGTCGTTCGCGCACATGACGCTGCCGCGCATGACCAACACCTACATGCGCCCGGGCGGCCATGCACCGGAGGAAATCATCGCGTCCGTCGACAGGGGGCTGTATGCGGTCAATTTCGGCGGCGGCCAGGTCGACATCACCTCGGGAAAATTCGTTTTTTCGGCGAGCGAAGCGTACTTGATCGAGGGCGGCAAGATCGGGCCCGCGGTCAAGGGCGCAACGTTGATCGGCAACGGACCGGATGTCTTGACGCGCGTCAGCATGGTCGGCAATGACATGCACCTGGACGGCGGCGTCGGCACCTGCGGCAAGGACGGTCAGTCGGTGCCGGTCGGCGTCGGACAACCGACCCTGCGCATCGACGCGCTCACCGTCGGCGGCACCGGCTGAGGAGGTCCCGCCCCCCCGAAGGTTTTCTCACGGGTCGGGGAGTACGGTCGTCTCGGTGCCGTCGACGTGACGGCGTGCACGCGCGGCACGTTCGTCGATGTACATGATTTCATGCCGGCCGACGACGACGACGTCGCCGTCGTTCAAGTTGTGCCGCCGGACCCTCTTCGAGTGCATGTAGATGCCGTTGGTGCTGTTCAGATCCTCGATCATGCAGGAGTCCGGCTGGGTCAGGATCTGGCAGTGATGCCGGCTGATGAACTTGCTGTCGATCTGAAGGTCGTTGTCGGTGGTGCGGCCGATGACCAGGCGTCCCGGGCGCAATTCGCGCTCGCCGATGGTCTGGCCCTCGTGGGCGATCAAGATGCGCCCAACCGCCGGGCCGGTCGCCGGGCCCGGCGCGCTCGCCGCCTGGATATTCGGGGCGCGCATGCGGTTCGTGCGCGAGGCGTACTCGACCCACTGCAGTTCCTGTATGGCCGCATCCAGATCCTCGGCAAGGACCTTGGCCGATTCACGGCCGAAAGCCGCCATCATCGCCGTGTCGCACAGGGTGTTGATGAGCCGGGGCACGCCGCCGGTCAGGCGGTAGATCGTCGGGTAGGTGTCGTCGGCGAATATGCGCCGTCCCTGCGAGCCGGCGACTTCCAGGCGATGATCGATGTACAGGTCGGTCTCCTCACGGGTCAGGGCCGAGAGGTGGAATCTCAGGCGCACGCGTTGCGCGAGCTGCACCAGTTCCTTCGAGTTGAGCTTGTCGTTCAACTCCGGTTGTCCGGCGAGGATGATGCGCAGCACCTTGTCCTTGGTCGTCTCGATGCCGGAGAGCATGCGCACCTCCTCGAGCACCTTGCTGTTCAGGTTCTGTGCCTCATCGACGATCAGCAACACCTTGCGGCCGCTCGCGTGCTGTTCGATCAAAAAGTCGTTCAACGTCGCCAGCACCTCCGGCTTCTTCATGTTGAAAGGCGAGAAGCCGAACTGGACCAACACGGTCTGCAGGAACGCGGTCGGGGAGAGCTGCGTCTGGTTGATCTGCGCGACGATCACCTCGGGTTGCAGTTCATGCAGGAAAGTCTCGATCAGGGTCGTCTTGCCGGCGCCGATCTCGCCCGTGATCACGACGAAACCGTCGGTGAACCAGATCGTCGATTCCATGTAGGCCTTCGCGCGCGCGTGCTGCTTGCTCAGGTACAGGAATTGCGGATCCGGGCTCAGCCGGAAGGGAAGTTCATGGAGTCCGAAGAGTTCTAAGTACATCGATCTATGTCCGGCTGATCAATTTCAGGGCCATTTTCAAGGCTGAATCGCGATCCCTCGCGCGTGCGCCCAAGATCGTGCAATGCCCGAGTTTCCGGCCGGGCCGCGGGGACTTGCCGTAGTCGTGGTAGGCGAGTCCGTCGATTTGCAGCAGGCGCCCCCGGTCGGGCATGGTGCCGAGGAAGTTGATCATCGCGGCCGCGCCGAGGGATCGTGTGCTGCCGAGCGGCAAGCCGCAGATCGCGCGCAGGTGGTTCTCGAACTGGCTCGTCACGCAGCCCTCGATCGTCCAGTGTCCCGAGTTATGTACGCGGGGCGCCATTTCGTTGGCGAGGAGTTTGCCACCGACGACGAAGAATTCAATCGCGAGCACACCGACGTAATCCAGAGCCTCCATCACCCGCCGCAGGTAGCGGCGGGCCTGCCGCTCCAGCGACGCGTTTCGGTACGGCGCGATGCAATAGTGCAGGATCCCGTCCGCATGGGTATTCGCGGACAGTGGGTAGTAAACGCATTCGCCGGAGGGCGCGCGTGCGCCGATGATCGAAACCTCGAGCGAGAATGCTTGGAATTTCTCGTAGATGAGGTCGGTGCATCCGAGCGCGGCGCAGGCCGGGTCGACATCGCCGGCCCGGCGGATCACGAACTGGCCCTTGCCGTCGTAACCGAGGCGCCGCGTCTTGAGCACGCCGGGCAGCCCGAGGCGGCGCAGCGCGCGGTCCAGCTCCTCGCGGCTGTCGATGGCGGCATGCGGCGTGACCGGAATCTTCAGCCGGCTGAAAAGCGCCTTTTCGCGCAGCCGATCTTGCGATGCCTCCAAGGCCGCCGGCGCCGGGCGGATGAGGACGTCGCCCCCGAGCGCGGCGAGTGCCGGTGCCGGGACGTTCTCCCAGTCAAAGGTGAGTACGTCGCTTTTCGAGGCCAGTTCCGCGAGCAGGCGCGGGTCCTGTAGATCGCCGACCAGGATCGGCGCGACCTCGGCCCCAGGGGCATCGAGGCCGCGATCAAGAAACACGCAGTGCAGGCCGAGCGGAATGCCGGCGAGCGCCAGCATGCGCCCGAGTTGGCCGGCGCCGACGATGCCGACGCGCGCTGGCGCTGGCAACTTCACGGGCTTTGCGGGTCCGGTCGGGACAACACGGCGGAAGTTTGCGCCTCGCGGAACGCCTCCAGGGCCGCGCGTATCGGCTCCGACTCGTTGGCGAGGATTGCGGCGGCGAACAAGGCCGCATTCTTGGCGCCCGCCGCACCGATCGCGAAGGTCGCGACCGGCACGCCGGCCGGCATCTGCACGATCGACAACAGCGAGTCCAAACCGTTCAGGGCCTTGGATTGCACCGGCACGCCGAGCACCGGCAGCGAGGTCTTGGCCGCCGTCATGCCGGGTAGATGCGCGGCGCCACCGGCTCCGGCGATGATCACCTTCAGGCCCCGGCTGCGTGCGCTGGCCGCGTAGTCGAACAGCAGGTCGGGCGTCCGATGCGCCGAAACGACGCGCACCTCATGCGCGACGCCGAGCGAGGCCAGCATTTCGGCCGCGCTCCGCATCGTCTCCCAGTCGGAAGAGGAACCCATGATGATGCCGACAAGCGCGTCCATAGGCTCGCAGTGTACCAAAGGCCTATCCAAGCAATTGCTTCAGGCTGAGGAACAACGCCCGTGCGGCGCTGGGAGCCTGCCCCGCATCGCGTTCCCGGCGCGCAGCGGCGAGCAGTTCGAGCAGCGCCCGCCGATCGGCCGCGGGGTATTCGGCGGCCAGTTCGTCCACGGCCGCCGGACCCGTCGTCAGCAGGCGGTCCCGCCATTGTTCGATCCGCTGGAAGGCGCGCACATTGCGGTCGTGGGCGCGTCTGCGCTCCGCGAGGCGCTCGAACACCGGCTGCGGATCGATTTTGCGCATCAGCTTGCCGATGTACTGGCGCTGGCGCAGTTGCGCGCCGTGCGATGTCAGACGCCGGAACTCCCGCAGTGCCTCGACGAGGGTGTCCGGCAGTTCGAATGCCGCGATCTCGGCGTCCGGCAGCGACGCCAGTTCGACGCCGAGATCCTGCAGCGCATCGGCGGCGCGCTTGCGGGCGCTCTTGCTCGGCCGTCCGTTCTCTGTTTGCATGCCTCCCATGCTAACACCCGGGCCGGGTTAATCCGGGCCCGGTACAATGCCTGCCGGCCTTCAACACCCGATGAGGAGAACCCGATGGCGATCGTGCCCAGCAAGCCGGCCATCTTGAGCGGCAAGGATCTCGAGTCGATCGTCGAACTCGCCCTGGCCGAGGCAGGCGGGCTTGGCGCCTCCCAAGCCGAGGCGGCGGTCAGCCAGAACCGTGGTTTGTCGGTCGGCGTGCGGCTCGGCGAGGTCGAGACCCTCGAACACCAGAGCGATCGGAGCCTCGGAGTGAGCGTGTACTTCGGCGGCCGCAAGGGTTCGGCGAGCACGGCGGATTTCTCGGCCGAGGCGGTTCGCAGCACCGTCGCCAAGGCTTGCAGCATCGCCCGATTCACTGCTGAAGACACCTATGCGGGGCTCGCCGATGCGGCGCGGATGGCGCGCAACATTCCGGACCTGGATCTTTCGCATCCCTGGAACCTGCCGGCCGAGGAGGCGATCGACATCGCCAAGGCCTGTGAGGCCGCCGCGCTCGGGCATGACGCGCGCATCAACAATTCCGAGGGTGCATCGCTCGGCACGCATCGGGCGCTGCATGTCTATGCCAATTCCCACGGCTTCGTCGGCGGCTATGCGACGACGGCGCACTCGCTGAGCTGCGCCGTGCTCGCGGGCAAGGGCGACGAGATGCAGCGAGACTATTGGTACACATCGGCCCGCGACTGGCGCGACCTCACCGATCCCGAGGCGGTCGGCCGGGAGAGCGCGCGTCGCACGATCGCGCGGTTGAATCCGCGCAAGCTTGCCACGCGGCGTGCCCGGGTTTTGTTCGCGCCCGAGGTCGCCCGCGGCCTGATCGGGCATTTCGCGGCGGCGATCCGCGGAACCAGCCAATACCGCCGCTCCTCGTTCCTGCTGGGTGCGGCCGGTACGGGCGTGTTCCCGCGCGGCTTCTCGATCGTGGAGCGGCCGCATATTCCGAAGGGAATGGCGAGTGCGCCGTTCGACGACGAGGGTGTCGCCACGCAGGACCGAGCTTTGGTCGAGGACGGCATCTTGGGCGGATACATCCTGTCGAGCTATTCGGCCCGCAAGCTCGGCTTGCAGTCGACCGGCAACGCGGGCGGCGCCCACAACCTGCTCGTCGCGCCGACGATGGCGGGCGGGGCCGATGCGATGCTCGCGGCCCTGGGCACCGGGCTGCAGGTCACGGAGTTGATGGGACAGGGCGTGAACACCGTCACCGGGGACTATTCTCGAGGTGCGGCCGGGTTCTGGGTGGAGAACGGCGTGGTGCAGTACCCGGTCGCCGAGATCACGATCGCGGGCAATCTTGCCGCGATGCTGAAGGGGATCGGTGCCGCCGGCGGGGATGTCGACGTCCGTGGCGGGGTGCGGGTCGGCTCGATCCTGATCGATGAAATGACGATCGCCGGCGATTGAACCGCGGCCGGCGAAGCTTCAAGAACCGTCGATCAGATCGCTGAGCGTGAGCCCGCGCAGCGATTCATGCAGCGCCGCCTCCATGCGGCGCATGAGCGCGTCGGTGGCTTCGGGACCGTGCGTGTGCATCGAGGTGAGGTCCGGTGTGGGAGCGCGAACCGCGTCGAGGACCTGCGCGAGCTCGATCGCATGGATGTCGCGTCCCATGGCCAGGGTGCCCTGATCCGTCGCGACGAGCAGGCCGGCGCGCTCCAGAGCGTCGAGAACCCCTTCGAGCGCCGATCCGGGCAGATCGAGTTTTTCGGCGAGAAGGCTTGCGGTCCAATGGCCTCGAAGGCCGGCTTGCTCGCGGCCGAGCAGGTACATGACCGCGAATGCGACCCGCTCCCGGGAGGCCCCGGTCAAATCGACGATCTTCCGCCCATGGCGCAGGTACTGCGGATTCTGCAGATAGAACGAGAGTTGTGCGCCGATCAACAGGATCAGCCAGCTCACGTAAACCCAGATCAGTGTCGTCAAGACGACCGCGAAACTCGTGTAGATCGCGATCATCTGCGAGGAATAGCCGATGAAAGCGGTGAACGCCTTGCCGATCAGCGCCCAGAGCATGCCGGCGGCGACACCGCCGGTTATCGCGGCCGTCGCCTTGACCCGCGTATTCGGCACCAGCACGTACATGATGGTGAAGACCAGCGTCACCACCAGGTAGGGTGTGAGCTTGCCGAGCAGCGAGAAGGTCCAGTGCAGCGGCAGCATGGTGCCGAGCCAGCGGGCGACGGGACTGTCATGCGCCGAGGCAAGAACGCCGAAGGCGGCGGCCAGCAACACCGGGCCGACGATCAACGCACTCAAATATTCCCCGAAGCGGAGCGCCAGGCTGCGCGGCCGGGCGATCCGCCAGACGAAATTGAAGCTCGCCTCGATCTTGTGCATCGTCGTCACGACCGCGTAGATGAGGAAGCCGAAGCCGATCGAGCCGAGAACGTCGCCGCGCAGATTCTTGACGAACTGCATGACGTGCTTCGTCAGTTCGGGTGCCGCGCCACCGATCGGCCTGAAGAAATCGTAGAGGAGCCCGGCGAGGTTCACGTGCGCGCCCAGACCCTTCAGGATCGAGATGCTGAAGGCGATCAAGGGGACGATCGACAGGAGCGTCGTATAGGCGAGGCTCATGGCGCGCACGTTCAGTTCGCCAGCGAACCAGTCGCGCAGCAGCGCCACGGGATAACGCAACGCACGCAGCACAGGTCCCCAGGGCGGCGGCGCCTCACGCGATCGCACGAACAGCCCGCATTCGATGCGCTTCAGCCATGGGAGCATCCGCTCAGCCTGACATGGGCCGTTCGGGATTGGCAAGGCCGGATGGCGCCCGGGCGCCATCCGGATCTCAGGCGGTCAGCAGCGCGAGCGCCTGCCGATAATTTGCGCTGGTGCGCGCGATGATCGCGGCCGGCAGGTGTGGTGCGGGAGGCTTCTTGTCCCAGTGCAGCGACTCGAGATAATCACGGACGTATTGCTTGTCGAAGCTCGGCGGGCTGCTGCCGGCGCGGTAGGAGTCGGTCGGCCAGAAGCGCGAAGAATCGGGCGTCAAGACCTCGTCGATCAAGCACAGACGGCCGGCGCGGTCGAGCCCAAACTCGAATTTGGTGTCGGCGATGATGATCTTCCGATCTTGCGCGTGCGCAGCTGCGAAGCGGTAAATCTCCAGGGAAATGCGCTTAACCTCATCCGCCTGGTTGCGGCCGAGCAGCGCCACGATCGCCTCGAAGTCGACGTTTTCATCGTGCTGGCCGGCCGGTGCTTTCGATGCCGGGGTGAAAATCGGCTCCGGCAGGCGATCGGCGAGTTCCAGGCCGCGCGGCAGGTCGATGCCGCAAATCGCCCCGTGGGCCGCATAGTCTCGATAGCCGGAACCGATGAGGTAGCCGCGAACGACCGCCTCGACGGGCAGGGCATGCAGTCTCTTCACGACCATCGAGCGGCCCGCGAGCAACGCGCGCTCACCGGGGTCGCTGATGATATCTTCCACGCGCAGATCCGACAGATGGTTCGGCACGATGTGCGCGGTGCGGGCGAACCAGAACGCGGAGATCCGGTTCAACACGCCACCCTTGTCGGGTATCGGGTCCGCGAGCACCACATCGAACGCCGAAAGACGGTCGGTCGTGACGATCAGCAGATGCTCGGCGTCGACCTCGTAGATGTCGCGCACCTTTCCCTGGTGGATCTTGTCCAAGCCGCCGAGATGCGACTCGAACAGCGGCGGCAGGTGCGAAAATGGTTCCAAGGGCGTGGTGTCCGGCGGCTGGTAAAGTTGCGGGTCGAGAAACCGAATATTCTGGCGGTGGGGGGCCGATAGGTCAACGCGGATGACTTGGAAGGGCAAATTCTTCGGCGCGCTGGTCGGATTTCTGGTCACCCACAGCGTCTGGGGCGCACTGCTCGGCGGCTTCATCGGCCAGATGCTCGATCAGGAGCCTGCCGCCGCCGGTCCGCCGCCGCAGACGATCGCCGCCATCTTTTTTCGCACGACTTTCGAAGTCATGGGGTTCGTGGCCAAGTCCGATGGCCGCGTCTCCGAGGTCGAGATCGATGCGGCGCGAGTGGTGATGCGGGAGCTGCATCTTGGTCCGGGCGAGGTGGCCGCCGCCATCGCGAGCTTCGGCCTCGGCAAGTCGCCGGGTTACGATGCCGCCGCCGCGGTCGAGCGCCTGCGCCTCGCCTGTGCGACCCGCCCCGACTTGCTGGCGACGTTCATGGAGCTGCAGTTGCGCGCGGCGCTCGCCGGCAACGGCCTGTCTGCACCGGCCCGTGCCATCCTGACACGCATCGGTGCAATTCTCGGCATGTCAGGGCTCGAGTTCGTCCGCCTGGAGGCGACGTTGCGCGCGCGGCAGGCCGGCTCGCACCGCACGGAACCCAAACCGGCGAGAGCGCTTGCGGCGAACTACGCCGAGCTCGGCGTCGACGAAGGCGTCAGCGACCGTGAATTGATCAAGGCGTATCGGCGGCAAATGAGCCGGCATCACCCGGACAAATTGGTCGCCAACGGTCTGCCTGAATCGATGGCGCAAATGGCCAAGGAGAAGACGCAGCGGATACAAGAGGCGTACGAGGAGATCCGCGCGGCTCGCGGCATGCGGTGATAAACTCGCCGCATGGATGCGGTCATCGCCCCGTCGATACTGTCGGCCGATTTCGCGCGGCTCGGCGAGGACGTCAACGCGGTGTTGCACGCCGGAGCGGACTGGGTGCACTTCGACGTGATGGACAACCATTACGTGCCCAATCTGACGATCGGACCCCTGGTTTGCCAGGCCCTGCGCAAGGCGGGCATCACGGCGCCGATCGACGTGCATCTGATGGTTTCGCCGGTCGATCGTTTGGTGCCGGATTTCGCCAAAGCCGGCGCCACCTGCATCAGTTTTCACCCGGAAGCGACGGCGCATCCGGACCGGACGATCCGGCTGATTCGCGATCTGGGTTGCAGGCCCGGACTCGTGTTCAATCCGGCCACGCCGCTCGACTGGCTGGACTACGTGATCGACGAACTCGACCAGATCCTGATCATGTCGGTAAACCCCGGATTCGGCGGCCAGCAGTTCATTCCGCGCGCCCTCGGGAAGCTCGAGGCGGCGCGCCGACGCATTCTTGCGAGCGGTAGGGAAATCCGCCTCGAGGTCGACGGTGGAATCAAGGTGGACAACATCGCGCGCGTCGCCGGCGCGGGTGCGGACACCTTCGTCACCGGCTCCGCGCTCTTTGGCAGCTCGGACTATGCGGCCACGATTGTGGCGATGCGTCGCGAGATCGAAGCGGGAAGACGGGCGGCTTTGTAAACCGCCGGCTCGCTAATCCTCCTCGTCCTCATCATCCTCGTCATCCGAGTCGAAGTCCTCATCCTCCTCGTCATCGGGTATCCGCTGACTGGCACGGGTATTCTTCGCGGCGGCGGCGCCGGCCGCCTTGACCGGCACGACCAACGGACGTGTTTTTACCTTCGGACGGGCATTGAAAACGACGATCGTCTTCCCGGTCGCGCGTAGCAAGCCTTGTTCCTCGAGGACTTTGAGGACACGGCCGGCCATTTCGCGCGAGCAGCCGACGAGGCGCGACAACTCCTGGCGGCTGACCTTGATCTGCATGCCTTCCGGGTGAGTCATCGCGTCCGGCTCGCCACACAGGTCCATGATGGCGTGCGCGACCCTGCCCGTGACATCGACGAAGGCGAGATCACCGAGCTTGCGGTTCGTGCGGTCGAGCCGGGTGGCGAGCTGGGTCGCGAGTTCGAAGATCAGTCCGGGACTCTCGGCCGCAATTTGCCGGAAACGCGGATAAGTCATTTCCGCCAATTCCGACTGTTGTCGGGTTCGCACCCAGGCGCTGCGTGTCGGTTGCTCGTAGAACAGGCCCATTTCGCCGAAGAACTGGCCTTTGTTGAGGTAGGCCAGCACCATTTCATTGCCGTCCTCGTCTTCGATCATCACCTCGACGGACCCGCTGATGATGTAGTAAAGGATGTCGGGAAGGTCGCCGGCGTGGATGATCACGGTTTTCGAGGGAACCGTCCGGATCCGGCAGTAGCTCAAGAAACGATTGATCGCTGGGATATCGCTCAAGGCTTTTGCGCCTTCTTCCATGTTCTCTCCCTCGAATGGCCAGCTGGGCCGCGGACACGATGATGCTCGGCGATGTTTTATTACATAAGTACTGGAATCGCAAGCAGTATTGGCGCCGACGGCGGCGCCAATGAACGTCCGGCAGAGCCCCGGTAGCGAACCGCCCTTTGGCGGCCAATGCATTGATTGTCATGTTATTTTCTTAGGCCGCGCGGGCACGGCGGCGCTCGCCGGCGAATGCTCCCACGGACTCTATTTATATGGGCCTGTGTCGGACCATCGAGCGCGGGACTGGCGGCCGTGCGCTGGGTTCTGTACACTTGCGCGCCTTTCGGCACGGTCGTCGAAGTTTTAGAGTGACCCCATGTACACGGTATTCTCGAAGCCAGAAGAAACACGCGGCGACTGGTTCGTCGTCGATGCGGCGGGCAAGACGCTCGGCCGCCTTGCATCGCAGCTCGCCCACCACTTGAAGGGCAAGCACAAGCCGAATTACGCGCCGCACCAGGACTTGGGTGATCACATCGTGGTGATCAATGCCGGGGCCGTGCGCGTCACCGGCGCGAAGCTCACCGACAAGTTCTATCATCGCCATACCGGCTATGTCGGCAACCTGAAGAGCACGTCGCTCGAGAAGTTGCTGAAGGAACATCCGGAGCGCGCCATCCAGTTCGCGGTGAAGGGCATGCTCCCGAAGGGACCGCTCGGACGCCGAATGTATCGCAAGCTGCACGTCTTCGGCGGTGGCGAACATCCGCACATCGCACAGCAGCCGAAGCCGCTGGAATTGAACTAAAAGTCCCCAGGAACCGCACGCCATGGCACAGAACGCAGCCGCCCACTCCTTCTACGGCACCGGACGACGCAAGACCTCCAGCGCCCGGGTATATCTGACCCCCGGAACGGGCCGCGTCTCGATCAACGGTCGCACACTCGAGGAGTTCTTCGGCAGGGAAACCGGCCGGATGATCGTGCGTCAGCCCTTTCAAGCCATCGACATGGATGGCAAGTTCGACATCGATGCCCACGTCGAGGGTGGCGGCATCACCGGCCAGGCCGGAGCGATTCGTCACGGCATCACGCGCGCCTTGATGGCTTACGACGAGACCTTGCGTCCGAGCTTGCGCAAGGCCGGTTTCGTGACGCGCGATGCGCGCGAGGTCGAGCGCAAGAAGGTGGGCCGCCGCAAGGCACGGCGTGGAACGCAGTTCTCGAAGCGTTGATTTCACGATCGGCCGCCATATGCGATTCTTCTTGGGGGATCGTCTAGCGGTAGGACAACGGTCTCTGACACCGTTTACCTAGGTTCGAATCCTAGTCCCCCAGCCATTTAGGGGACCCGCGATTGCGGGTCCCCAATTCGGCGGAGCGCGAGTCGACATGTCGGTTGAGAACAACACCGGTGCAACCAAGGCACTGCTCGCGCTCGGCGCACTCGGTGTCGTGTTCGGCGATATCGGCACCAGCCCCCTGTATGCGGTATCGGCGTGCTTCACCGGCGCCCATCTGGCCGTTTCCCCCGCCTATGTCCTCGGCATCCTGTCGCTGATCTTTTGGTCGCTCGTTCTGGTGGTTTTGCTGAAATACGTGTCGGTCGTCCTGAACGCCGACAACAAGGGCGAGGGCGGCGTGCTCGCGTTGACCGCGCTGGTCGTCAATACCGACCGGGCGAGTCCACGCAAAAAGCTCTACGGTTTGCTCGGCATACTCGGCGCCGCCTTGTTCTTCGCGGACGGGGCCATCACGCCCGCGATATCGGTGCTGAGCGCGGTCGAGGGATTGCGGGTCGCGGCGCCGACCTCGCAGATCCCGGTGCTGCCGATCACCCTGCTGGTGCTGATCGGATTGTTCATGATCCAGCGACAAGGCACCGGATCGGTCGGCCGGATGTTCGGGCCGGTGATGCTCGGGTGGTTCGGCGTGCTCGCGGTACTCGGCGTGTACTGGATCGCCCGGGAACCGCGGGTGTTGCTGGCCGTCAATCCATACTATGCGCTGCACATGTTGACGCGGCATCGGGTCGGCGCGCTCGCGGTTCTCGCCGGAGTCTTTCTGACCGTCACCGGCGGTGAGGCCTTGTATGCCGACATGGGGCACTTCGGCAAGACACCGATCCGCTATGCGTGGATCGGCATCGTCATGCCGGCCCTGGTGCTGAACTATTTCGGCCAGGGGGCGTTGTTGATCGAGCATCCGCAGGCCATCAGCAACCCTTTCTATCTGATGGCGCCCGCATGGGCGTTGCTGCCGCTGGTGCTGCTGTCGACCGCGGCCACCGTGATCGCGTCGCAGGCCGTGATCTCCGGGGTGTTCTCGGTGACGCGGACCGCGGTGAGCCTCGGGTTGCTGCCGCGACTGCGCGTCGAACATTCCTCGGCCGAGAACGCCGGGCAGATCTACGTGCCGTCGATGAACTGGACCCTGATGTGTGCGGCCTTGGCGCTGGTCGTCGGCTTCGGCAGTTCGGCGGCGCTCGCCGGCGCCTATGGACTCGCCGTCTCCGGCGCGATGACGATCGTCACGCCGCTGACCTTGAGCCTCATCAAGTCGCGCCAGGGACACGAAAGCCTGCCGTTGCGCGCGGGC
>VFSW01003933.1_pt1 | contig 22215 bp, 17 predicted proteins | sample 5358111 | NCBI WGS metagenome assembly VFSW01 (sample SAMN11554181, study PRJNA540505) | mine drainage metagenome | isolation source: sediment from site ElyBrook_90M | place: USA: Ely Copper Mine, Vershire, VT | collected 2017 | reverse complement strand
GAATGCCAAATTGCTGCTGGTAGTTCCCACCCATGGGTGTCCACAGGGGATCCGGCAACTTGGCCGATGCTGACCAGGCGGTCAGGCATAGTGCGGCGAATAAAAGAGCGTTTTTCATAAATACCTCCTAAGATAAAGACACTAAAAAACCTGGGATGTTCAATAACGAATTCTGTTTGGGTGGACGATCCCTTTATACTGGAGATTATAAAGCATAATCTGTGCCATTCTGTTTCAAGCCTTGTCTGGCTTAAGGAGTTCATGATTTGGGACGCATCGGGAAGAGAATATTGATGGGTGAGCGCACCAAGCCGGTGCCGGGATTGCACGAAGAATGGGGCAAATTTCCGTAGGGCTGGCTTGGTGGATTGTTTTAAGTGTTCGGTCAATTAAAACTTGTAAATGCCTTGCAAACCATAGGTCACCATGCTCTGATACAGGGTCCCATTGGAAGAAGCAAAGATTCCTTGACTCGCACGGTCTCCCCGCAGTTCGGCACGCAGTTCGAAGTCTTTGACCGGTGCGTACCCCAGAGTCAAGGTTGCTTCCCGCACGGTATTGGGACCAGGCAGCGTTCCTGGGGCCGCCACCGCCACCCCCGATTCATCCTTCAATTGTTCCGTCCGGAATGATACCCGGTATTGATCGTTGATCTGATAATTCAGATAGGCTGCCAACCCCCAGTAAACCTCTGTCCCCACCTGATTGGGCGTGGCACCGATCACCACATTCTGCTGGCTGGAATGATCCGCATTCAGAATGAAAGTCAGGGACTGCGTCAGATTGGACGTAAAGACCATATCCAGCAAGGTTCGATTGCCACTTCTGATTCCGGAAAAAGGAGTCCCTGCATTGGCCGTATACATGTTGGTAATGGTCCCCGCCGGAATGATCCCCGCCCAGTCGAGGGAAGTAGGTACCGTTTCAGCCCCGCTGTATACATCGAACAACAGCGACGTATCCTTGGTAAAAGCCTCGTTGATGGCAAATTCCGCGGTCTTTGAGGAAGTCATGCCCGTCACCTGGTCCCAGCCATTGTTGACCCCCATGGTTACAGTAGTGGCATCCGTCAAAGCGTTCACGGCACGCACCCCCGTATGGGTAAAGGGGCTGTGGCCATAGAGGATGGAACGGGTAATGTTGGTATCCGCCACGCTGTTGGGGACTTCAACCCCCGACATGGAATTGAACTTCCCGCCGATCAGGGTCCAGGGTCCAGTGGCATATTGCATGTACGCCTGGGTGGGGTCAAAGTTCCCCCCTGAACCCATGGTGGAATTGTACGGGTTGAGATTATTTCCGGAACAGGCCCCGTAGGAACACAGATACCCCGCATTACTCCCGGCAATCAAATCCACCAGCCAGCCCATCCCCTCCTTGGGAGTTTGAGACATGGTGATGGAGGCCTGGTTGAGGCTGAAGGAATTTTTACTGGTATCAAACACCTGAACATTGGGATCAGGCATCTGGTTGTGGCCGATGTACCCGGCATCCAGATAGCCGGAGACATCGATGCTGGAGGCCTTGAACAACTTGGCAATGGTCATTTCCGGCTCTGCATTGGTTTCATCCTCCTTTGCGTTGGCAGCCGTCATCATCCCCATCATCAAAAAACAAGAGGTTAATTTGAACGGGAAGGGCAGGGGGGCTTTCATGAAGTATTCTCCTTAAGGTTTGGATCAATGAATGGAAATATGGTGCTCATCATAGAAAGATCGATGCAAAGAATTCATAAAAAAAATGAACCAAGATATGAAATTTGAATCAATTCTGTTGAGTAAATCCCCCCCTCTCCGAGGTCGTCTACCGCCCAAACTCCCGTGATGAAAACCGTGACCTACCGATTTTGTAGTGTTGTCCTGCTGGGGTTGTGGGGGCTTGTGGTGTGTGCGGATCTGCGGGCAGAAACGCTGGCCGAGGGCTTGGCTCAGGAAACCCAGGCCTGGACCCAAGGCAGTTATTATTTGCCCGAACCGGCGCGGGAGGCCTACTTTGCCCGTTTGCAAAGTCAGGCCCATGACTTGTCCCGGCACTATCCGCACCAGGCTGACCCCCTTATCTGGGAAGGCATCATCACCGCGACTCACGCCAAATATCAAAACCTTTTCAGCGCCTTGGGAACGGCTCGGCAAGCTCGGGATGTTCTCCTTCAGGCCGTGGCCATCGATTCCTCTGCCATGGATGGGTCTGGCTTGATTACGCTCGGTGCACTCTACTTCAGGGTTCCGAAATTTGGTTCCTTTGGAGATGACGACAAGGCGCGTCAATATCTTCAACAGGCCTTGAAGGTGGACCCGGACAATATCGATGCCAACTTTTTCTATGGAAAATTTCTTCTGACGCAAGGAGACAAACCCCATGCCCTGATTTGTTTGAAAAAAGTGATCGATACCCTACCTCGTCCCCAAAGCATCGAGGCGGATCGGGCACGCCAGGCGGAAGCGCGGGACCTTCTGTCTCAGGACTTCTAAAGTTGAGCAGGTTTGTGTTTTTTGAGCAGGTGCGCAGGAAGTGACCGGTCACAATGGGGTTTTCAGGGAGACGCCCATGACCCAACTACAACATTGGACCAATGCCCAACTGCTGGCTTGTTTGTTCGGAACCCGTGGTAATTACCGGGCCTGCGAGGAAACTCTGGAACCCCTGTTCAATGAAATGGATGGAAAGTTGCAACGCAAGGGACAAGCCTTGCGGGAAGTCCTGAGACGCTGGTTGGAGGAGCGATTGCGCCGGGGTGAGGTCATGGGCCAGCCTGCCGTGGTCAAGGATTATCTACGCCTGATCTTCAAGGGGCAGACTCATGAATCCTTTTGGGTTTTGTACCTTGATGCCCAGCATCAACTGATTCAGGCGGAGGAACTGTTCCGCGGTACCCTGACCCAGACTGCCGTATATCCGCGGGAGGTGCTGAAGGGGGCTTTACGGCATAATGCAGCAGCCATTCTGTTGTCTCACAACCATCCCTCGGGAATGGCACAGCCCAGTGCCTCTGATCGCCAACTGACGGAAGTTCTGAAAAGGGCGATGGCACTGGTGGATATTCGGGTCCTCGACCATTTTTTGGTGGCAGGGCCTGAACTGGTGAGTTTTGCCGAACAGGGGTGGGTGTGAGCTCCTGTATTAATTTTCAGCGCTGATCCGAGCCAATTCCTGAGTGAGTTCGGCTTCATCCAGTTGGCCCAGTTTGACCCAGACCACCTGGTCTCGATGATCCAGCAGAACGGTCATGGGCAACCCTTGTTGGGCATTTCCCAGACTTTTGGTCAGGGTCAGGGTGTCATCCTGGCCAATCAGGTCTGGATAAGGCAGGGAATGCGTCTTGACGAAGGCACTCACCGATTCTCGCGTATCCATGGCAATGCCGATGAATTGTATGTTCCGGGCGGACCATTGAGGGTACAGTCGGATCAGCATGGGCAGTTCAGCGCGACAGGGGGTGCACCAGGGCGCCCAAAAGTTGATCAGGCGGTAGCGCTGGGGCCATTGCCTGAGAGACTGGGGGGTGCCCTGCAGGTCGGGCAGGATCAACTTGCCGAAACTGGGTGGCGCCACCGGGGGCGGGATGGGTTCACTTCTGAAATGAAACCCCAAGGCCAGCAATAGGGCTGTGGATACGATCACCCCCCCTTTCAACAACTTCTCATTCATTTTTTTCTTTCCATTCTGCGCCTCGAGGGCTCGTGATAAAATCCTGCCACTCACCCGTCACTCTAGCAGAGTCAACCCTGACTTTCACCGTGGGTCAGATACTTCAGGAACATACAGGATATGGGAAAAGAGGTTAAAGTTCCAGACATTGGCGATTTCAGGAATGTTCCGATCATCGAGTTGCTGGTCAAGGAAGGAGATCTGTTGAAGTTGGATCAACCTCTGATCACCCTGGAATCGGACAAGGCGACCCTGGAAGTTCCCGCTCCCGAAGCGGGAAGGGTGGAACGGGTATTGGTCAAATTGGGGGAGCGGGTCTCTGAAGGTTCGCCCATTCTCATTCTGGCGGCACCGGGGGAATCAACGGAGTCCCCTTCTCCTGATCCGGTTCCGGTGGCAACTCCTGGCGCTGATCCGGTGACGCTGCCGGTGGAGGAGAAGTGGGTGAGTGCGCCGGTGGTGGCGCCTCCTGTTTCCACAATTCCCCTCTCTGTCCCCCGGATGACGCCCGCTGGGGAGGAGGCATTGCAAACTGCCCATGCCAGTCCGACGGTTCGTCATTTCGCGCGTGAACTGGGGGTGGATTTGGGGCAGGTGGCCGGCAGTGGTCCCCACCAACGAATTCTGCGGGAAGACATCCAGCGCTTTGTCAAGGCTGCGTTGCAGTCTTCCCCTGCGCAGGGCGGCGGGTGGAGCCTGGGGGATCTGCCCGCCTGGCCCATGGTGGATTTCGCCAAATATGGCCCGGTGGAGACGCGTCCACTAGGCCGGATCAAAAAGTTGTCCGGAGGATATCTGCACCGCAACTGGCTCATGATTCCCCATGTCACCAACCACGAGGAAGTGGACATCACGGAATTGGAAGAATTCCGTCAGGACTTGAATCGCGAGGCGGGGCCGGAATTTCCCAAGATCACCCTGCTGACCCTGGTGCTCAAGGCTCTGGCGGCCGTATTGCCGGGTTTTCCGGAATTCAACGCATCCCTGCAGGGGGATGCCCTGATACTGAAGCAGTATATCCACCTGGGTTTTGCCGCAGACACCGCCTCGGGATTGATGGTGCCGGTGGTTCGTGATGTGCCCTCCAAGGGAATCCGCTCCATCGCCAGCGAGGTGGCAGAATTGGCGGCCCGTGCCCGGGAAGGCCGGCTGGCCCCAGAAGAGATGCAGGGCGGAACGTTTTCTGTCTCCAGTCTGGGTGGGATTGGAGGGTCGTTTTTTACCCCCATTATCAATGCGCCGGAAGTAGCCATTCTGGGATTGGGGCGTGCGCTCCAGAAACCGGTTTGGTGCGCGGGAACCGTGGCGGGGCGCTGGATGCTGCCTTTGTCCCTGTCCTACGACCACCGGGTTATCGATGGGGCAGGCGCGGCCCGTTTCAATGAGGCGTTGCGCCAGATCCTGGCGGACATCCGCCGGATTTTAGTTTAGGGTAGAGTGACGGATGATGAATCAAGCGCTGGAAACGGATGTTGAGGTGGTTGTGATCGGGGCCGGTCCTGGCGGGTATGCGGCGGCATTTCGCAGTGCGGACCTGGGGCGGCGAACCTTGCTGGTGGAACGTGCCACGACCCTGGGCGGGGTCTGTCTGAACGTGGGTTGCATTCCCTCCAAGGCGCTCTTGCATGTGGCGGCGGTGAAGGATGCGGCTCTGGCCCTGAGCGCTCAAGGGATTCACTTTGCGCCTCCGCAAGTGGATCTGGATGCTTTGCGTGCCTGGAAAGATCAGGTGGTAGGAAAATTGACGAGTGGGTTGGTGCGCCTGGCCAAGGTGCGCAAGGTGGAGGTGTGGCACGGCACGGCACATTTCACCCGGCCCCATACCCTGGAGGTGCAGGATGAAGCGGGGGTGCTCCGTTCGGTCCGGTTTCAGCAGGCCATCATCGCCACGGGATCGGCCCCGGTAACCCTGCCTTTTCTGCCCCAGGATCCGCGCATTCTGGATTCCACCGGAGCACTGGCCCTGACTTCGGTGCCTGCTCGTTTACTGGTGGTGGGTGGGGGAATCATCGGTCTGGAAATGGCCACGGTTTATGCTTCCCTGGGATCCCGGATCGATGTGGTGGAAATGTCCGGAGGATTGATGGGCGGGGCAGACCGGGATTTGGTCAAGGTCTGGGAGAAGCATAATGCGCCTCGTTTGGGCAAGTTGCATCTTGATACCCGCGTGACTGCCGTGGAGGCCCGTCCCGATGCTCTGTGGGTCAAGTGGGTGGATGCCCAGGGGCAGGAATGTGAGGCCACGCCCTACGATGCGCTTCTGGTGGCGGTGGGGCGTAGGCCCAACAGCCATGATCTGGGGTTGGAAGCCGTGGGTGTGAAGGTGGATGAAGGAGGATTCATCCCGGTGGATCGCCAGCAGCGGACGGTTCAACCCCATGTCTTCGCCATTGGGGATGTGGTGGGGCAACCCATGCTGGCCCATAAAGCCACCCATGAAGGGCATGTGGCCGCAGAAGTGGCGGCAGGTTTGCCGCGGGGTCTGGATATTCGACAGATTCCCGCAGTGGCCTATACCGATCCGGAGGTGGCCTGGACCGGTCTTACGGAAAGTGCGGCCCAAGCCCAGGGAGTTTCCTATGGCAAGGCAGTTTTCCCCTGGGGGGCCAGCGGACGGGCTTTGGCCAATGGACGGGCGGAAGGTTTTACCAAGATTCTGTTTGACGAAACCACTCATCGCGTATTGGGCGGAGGGATCGTGGGTACGGCGGCGGGAGACCTGATCGGTGAATTGTCCCTGGCGGTGGAAATGGGGGCGGATGCCACTGATTTGGGGCGTACCATCCATCCCCATCCGACGCTGGGTGAAACGGTGGGGTTGGCGGCAGAGTTGTATGAAGGAGTATGTACCGATTTGCCTCCCTTGCGTCAAAGGTCGATTTCATGAAGATACTGGTAAGCAATGATGATGGGTACTTTTCGGCGGGGTTGGCGGCACTGGTGGAGGCCCTGACTCCTTTGGGGGAAGTCACCGTGGTGGCACCCGATGTGGAACGCAGTGGGGCCAGCAATTCTCTGACCCTGGACCGCCCTTTGACCGTGCGGCGGGCCCCTAACGGGTTTTACCGGATCAATGGAACGCCCACGGATTGCGTTCACATGGCCGTGACCGGCTTGCTGGAATGGGAGCCGGATGTGGTGGTGTCCGGCATCAATCATGGGGCCAACATGGGGGATGACACCCTCTATTCCGGAACCGTGGCGGCGGCTACCGAAGGTTACCTGCTGGGGATTCCCTCCCTGGCCATCTCTCTGGCCTATGGGGCAGAGGGGGCGGGTACTGCATCCAAAGCCGAGCGGAGTCAACCTCTGTATTTTTCCACAGCAGCCCGGGTGGCCGCTGATCTGGTGCGACGGTGGCAGCACCGTCCTTTTGTGGGACCTTCCCTGATCAATGTGAATGTGCCCGATCTTCCCTATGAAGCTCTGGGTGGCCTGAAAGTGACGCGCCTGGGCCGACGGCATAAGGCAGAGCCGGTGATTCAGTCCACCAATCCGCGCGGAGAAACCATCTATTGGGTGGGGCCGGCAGGTCCGGTGGCCGATGCAGGGGAGGGAACCGATTTTCATGCGGTGGCTGCGGGTTGGGTTTCTCTTACCCCGTTGCAGGTGGATTTGACCCACTATCCTCAAATGGATGCGCTGCGCTCATGGGTGTCTTCGTGAGAAGTTCTCCGACGGTTCAGGGAAGCGGTATGACCTCGGAGCGTACCCGTGTGCGTATGGTGGAACGTTTGCGGGCACAGGGGATCAGGGATGAAACCGTGCTGGCGGCTTTGGCCGGCGTCCCGCGCCACCTGTTCGTGGATGAAGCCTTGTCCAGTCGCGCTTACGAGGATTCAGCCCTGCCCATCGGTTTTGGTCAGACAATTTCTGCGCCCTATATGGTGGCCCGTATGGTGGAACTGATCTGTGCCGGGACCCTGCCCAAAAAGATACTGGAAGTGGGCACGGGGTGTGGGTATCAGGCTGTGGTACTGGCTCGGTTGATTCCCGAGGTGTATTCGGTGGAACGGATCGGAGCCCTGCTGGAAAAAACCCGTGCCCGTTTGTGGTCCCTGCGGATCCAGAATTTGCGTCTCAAACATACCGATGGTTTTCAGGGGCTACCGGAGGCTGCACCGTTTGACGCAATCATCGTGGCAGCGGCTGCGCCCCGGATTCCTCCCGCGCTGGTGGAACAACTGGCTCCTGGCGGGCGGTTGATCGTGCCGGTGGGAACTCATGCTCAACATCTGATTCTGGTGGAGAAACGGGAGGGAGAGGTGCGCGAAACCATTCTCGATCCAGTACATTTCGTCCCTCTGTTGACCAATCTGAGTTAAATTTTCAAGGAGTCTGTGATGCCCCTGTTCAACTGTAATCCCCGGTTTTTCGCCCAACGCGGGCTGGGCCTGCTGGGCGTGATGGTACTCTTCGGTCTGGGGGGATGCGCCACCGAAGTGCCCGCGCCCATCCAGGAGTCCCGTTCCACCGGACCAGTGACCACCACGCCGGCCGAAAAGTCGGGCACAAACGTGGTAGTAAAACCCTCCGGACCGGCTGAAAAAATGGCGCATTCCGTGACGGTGGATGGCACCCTTTGGGGGTGGCCTCTCAATCAGAAAGGGGGCACTCCCAATGGCATGGGCATCGATATTTCGACTCATCAGAGCCAACCAGTATTGGCGGCGGCTGACGGTGTGGTCAGTTACGTTGGAGAGGGGATTTCCAGTTACGGTCTGATGGTGATCCTCAAACATCCCAATGATTACGTTAGTGTTTATGCCCATAACGGCAAGGTGGTGGTTCACCAGGGACAGGTAGTGACGCGGGGACAGAAAATTGCTGAAACCGGAGTGAAGGGCAAAAAAGACAAACCCTGGCACTTCGAGATCCGCCATGGAGGCAAACCCCTCAACCCGCTCACCTTCTATGCGGGCAAAGCCACGGATTCTAAGATACCGGTTCGATAATCAGGGCGGCAACCACCCGTCGCCCTTCGCTGGCCAGGATGGAATAAGTGCGGCAGGCCGCTGCCGTGTCCATGACTTCCAGTCCAATGGCGCGTTCCAGCAGGGGACGGGTCAAACCCCAGTCCGGAAAACGGAAACGGGCTCCGCTTCCCAACAGAACCAGTTCGGGGTCAAAGTCGAGCAGTTCGGCAAAATGTCGCTCTTCCAGCAGTTCAAGGCGGGAAGCCCAGATGGGTTGCAAGCGTTCCGGGCTGAGCACCAGACTTTCAGTGTACTTGATCTGATCGATCAGCACGAAACCGGGGCCGTGACCGGTCAAAGTCAGGGGTGTATCCGCACGATGGTGCACGAGTTTCATAGGAGGGCTTCATCAGAGTGATGGGTTAGGGTAAAATGATACCTTTTGCTCACTCACTCACGCAACGTACCATGCCCGAATTTCCTCGTATTCAAAGATTGCCTCCCTATGTATTCAATATCACGGGAGAACTGAAGGCCGCCGCCCGGCGCCGGGGCGAGGACATCATCGACTTCGGCATGGGCAATCCGGATCAACCCACCCCACAGCACATTGTGGATAAACTGGTGGAAGCGGCCCAGCGCAACGACACCCATGGCTATTCTTTGTCGAAGGGGATTCCGCGGGTACGCAAGGCCATTTGTCATTGGTATCAACGTCGTTTTGGCGTGGAACTGGACCCGGAAACCGAAGCCATTTTTACCATCGGTTCCAAGGAAGGGATTGCGCACCTCATGCTGGCGGTTCTGGATACGGGAGACATGGTGCTGGTGCCCAATCCCAGTTACCCCATTCACATCTATGGACCTGTGATTGCAGGCGCAGACATCCGTCATGTCAGCATGATCCCCGGCGTGGATTTTTTCGAAGAACTGGAAGAGGGGTTGCGCGGTTCCTGGCCTCGACCCAAGATGCTGATCCTCAATTTCCCCAGCAATCCCACGACCCAGTGCGTGGACCTGCCCTTCTTCGAACGGGTAGTGGCCCTGGCCAAGGAATACGGCATCTATGTGGTGCATGATCTGGCCTATGCCGACATCGTGTACGACGGCTATCAGGCCCCTTCCATCCTGCAGGTGCCGGGAGCCAAGGATGTGGCCGTGGAATTTTTTACCCTGTCCAAAAGTTACAGCATGGCGGGATGGCGGGTCGGTTTCATGGTGGGCAATCGGGACCTGGTGGCGGCCTTGGGACGCATGAAAAGTTATCATGATTATGGCACCTTCACCCCCATTCAGGTGGCCTCCATCGTTGCTCTGGAAGGACCCCAGGACTGTGTGGAGACCATTCGTGCCACCTATCAGCGCCGGCGCGATGTGATGGTGCAGGGGTTGCACAACATCGGTTGGAATGTAGCCAATCCCAAGGCGACCATGTATGTCTGGGCAGAGATTCCCGAGTTCTATCGCAAATCGGGATCGCTGGAGTTTGCCAAGAAATTGCTTCAGGATGCTCATACGGCTGTGTCGCCCGGCGTTGGGTTTGGAGAGTTGGGGGATGGTCATGTACGGTTTTCCCTGATCGAGAATGAAGCACGTACCCGTCAGGCCATGCGGGGAATTCGGGATATGTTTCGTAAGGACGGATTGTTATGACACCCATTCGAGTGGGATTGCTGGGTCTGGGGATTGTCGGAGGCGGGACATGGCAGATCCTGGAACGGAATCGTGAAGAAATCGCCCGTCGGGCGGGCCGGGAAATCGTGGTGACCCGCGCTGCCGTGCGTCCTCAGGATCTGGAACGGGCGGCCCTGAAGACCGGCGGGCGTATTCAACTGAGTACAGACCCACTGCAGGTGGTGGAGGCTGGGGATGTGGACGTGGTGGTTGAGCTCATGGGGGGGTACGAGCCTGCCAAGACTTTGGTTCTGCATGCCCTTGAACTCGGCAAACCGGTGGTGACCGCGAACAAGGCACTGCTTGCCCTGCATGGCAACGAGATTTTTGCCACAGCCTTGCAGCATGGGGTGATGGTGGGGTTCGAGGCGGCGGTGGCGGGAGGCATTCCCATCATCAAGGCCCTGCGCGAGGGACTGACCGCCAACCGCATCCAGTGGTTGGCCGGGATCATCAACGGCACCAGCAATTTCATCCTGACCCAGATGCGCGACCAGGGCATGGGCTTTTCTGAAGCCTTGCAACAGGCTCAGGCCTTGGGTTATGCCGAAGCCGATCCCACCTTCGACGTGGAAGGAGTGGATGCAGCGCACAAATTGAGTTTGCTGGCGGCCATTGCCTTCGGAATTCCTGTTCAGTTTGAGCGCGCCCATGTGGAAGGGATTACGAAACTGACGGCAGAGGACATCCGTTATGCCGAGGAGTTGGGTTACCGCATCAAATTGTTGGGAATTGCCAAGCGCACGGCGCGAGGCATCGAGTTGCGCGTACATCCGACCCTGATTCCCGAGCGCCGTTTGATTGCCAACGTGGATGGCGTCATGAATGCCGTACTGGTCCATGGGGATGCCGTGGGCTCCACCCTTTACTACGGGGCCGGGGCCGGGGCCGAACCCACCGGTTCGGCGGTGGTGGCGGATCTGGTGGACATCGCGCGCATGACCGGTTCTGATCCCGGACATCGGGTGCCCCATCTGGCTTTTCAGCCCGACCAGGTGCGTAACGAAGTGGTGCTGCCGGTGGCCGAGATTGAAACGGCCTACTATCTGCGTCTGCGTGCCACCGACCGACCCGGCGTATTGGCCGAGGTCACACGCATCCTGGCGCAGCAGAATATTTCCATCGAAGCCATGCTCCAGAAGGAACCGGCAGCAGGGGAAGAGCGGGTGGACGTGATCATGTTGACCCATGTCGCGCAGGAACGGGCCATCGATGCCGCCATTGCAGAAATCGAGAGCCTGGAAAGTATCGCTGCACCCGTGGTGCGTTTACGCCTCGAAACCCTTTCTTCCTGATTTTTTATGACTGAGACAACTGCCATGGCTCACTATCAAGGTTTGATTCACCGCTATCGGGACCGTTTGCCGGTTTCCGAGCACACCCCCATCGTAACTCTCAACGAGGGCAACACTCCGCTCATTGAATTGCAGCGTTTGCCGGATACCTTGGGCTTCGACGGAAGGATCCTGGTGAAGTTCGAGGGTTTGAATCCCACCGGGTCCTTCAAGGACCGCGGGATGACCCTGGCCGTAACCAAGGCTCTGGAAGCCGGGTCGCAGGCCATCATCTGCGCCTCCACGGGGAATACCTCTGCCGCGGCGGCGGCCTACGCAGCGCGGGCCGGCATGACTTCCTTCGTGCTCATCCCGGAGGGCAAGATTGCCCTGGGAAAATTGGCGCAGGCCATGATGCATGGGGCTGTGGTGCTGCAAATCCAGGGTAATTTCGACGATGGTATGCGTCTGGTACAGGAAATTTCGGCAGAAATGCCCGTCGCCTTGGTCAACTCGGTGAATCCGTACCGCTTGCAGGGGCAAAAGACCGTGGCCTTTGAAATCGTCGAAGCCCTGGGAACGGCCCCTGATTACCATGTATTGCCGGTGGGCAATGCGGGCAATATCAGCGCACATTGGAGCGGGTATTGTGAGGCCAGTGGGGTGCAGACGGCCGCCTGCGGCCATTGCCAGGGCCAGTGTCCCTATCACGGCCCTGTGCCCTTGACGACCCGTCGACCCATCATGGTGGGTTACCAGGCCGCCGGATCTGCGCCCTTCATGCGCGGGGGGCCCGTGGCTCATCCGGAAACCATTGCAACGGCCATCCGCATCGGCAATCCCATGTCCTGGTCCCTGGCCTGGGCCGCGGTGCAGGAATCCGGTGGTTGGTTCGACGAATGTACCGATGCGGAAATTCTGGCGGCTCAGGCACTTCTGGCCCGGACCGAAGGTATTTTCTGTGAGCCTTCCTCCGCCACTTCCCTGGCCGGTCTGTTCAAGGATTTGAAGGCGGGACGTATCAAGGCGGGTTCGACGATCGTGGCGACCCTCACCGGACATGGCCTGAAAGATCCGGATACGGCCATTGCCCAAAGCCAGCCGACTCATGGTGTAGCCGCTGAAAAGGGTCCCATTGCGGAACTGATCGGAAAGTTTCTGTAACATTCTGGGAAATTTTTCCGTTTATAATCTCGCTCCGCCCCCATAGGGTCATTGAGATGTGCGCAAGGAGAAAAAGCATGAGGCGGTGGAAGACACTATTACCGACAGTGATGATGCTGGGACTGGGCGGATGCGCCAGCGTTCCTGCGGGAAGCAGCACGGCAGAAGACCCCCTGCAAAGTTATAACCGCACCATGTTTGGCATCAACGATACGCTGGACCGACATGTCATCAAGCCGGTGGCAGAAGGCTATCGCGCGGTGGCTCCGGATTTTGTGCGCGCCGGGGTGACCAACTTCTTTGCCAATCTTTCCGATCTGAGTACAACGGTCAATGATTTTCTGCAGGGGAAAGTTCGTCAGGGAGGCGTCGATGGTGGGCGCTTTTTGCTTGATACCACGGTGGGCATCTTCGGCTTGTTTGATGTGGCAACCCCGGTGGGGTTGGAGCGTCACCACGAGGACTTTGGTCAAACCATGGCGGTTTGGGGTTGGGAAAACAGCAGTTACTTCGTTATTCCGATCCTGGGTCCCAGTACGCTGCGGGATTCCCTGGGGTTAGTGGGCGAATATCCCTGGACGATCTATCCCTACCTCAATACGACCTGGACCAAGCAGATCGAAATCGGCTCTGTGGATGTGCTGAATACCCGTACCAACCTTCTGGCGGCCTCCAACGTTCTGGATACTGCCGCTCTGGATCCCTATGCCTTCATGCGCGACGCCTATCTGCAGAGACGACGTAACCTGATCTATGACGGACACCCCCCACCCTCACCCGATGATGAGTGAGAACATGGGGATGTTATTGTCAGTTGCATCGTAACTTAATTAGTTTTCGTACGGCCGGCGAGGAAGAACGAGAGGTCTATCATGAATGGCTCGAAAATGACTACACAGCCAACAGGAGTTGCGATGGACTGGGGCCGGGAAAGTTTATTCAGGAGAGGTTTTGAACAGGAACTGCCCTCCTTTCCAGTCTGCCTGGATCGTGCTGCCGGGTAGGAAGGCGCCTTCCAGGATGCGACGGGCCAGGGGGTTCTCGAATTCGCTCTGAATCGCCCGTTTGAGGGGGCGGGCCCCATAAACCGGGTCGAAACCCACGGCGGCCAGTTGATCGAGGGCGGTATCGCTCACCTCCAGAGTCAGTTCCATTTTTGCCAGTCGGCGGGTCAATTGAGCCATCTGGATACGGGCAATGGCGCGGACCTGAGCTTCTCCCAAGGCATGGAAGACCACGATTTCGTCGATGCGATTGACGAATTCAGGGCGGAAATGGGTCTTGACTTCGGCCATGACGGCTAATTTTATGACGGCCTGATCGTCTTCGGCCATTTGCTGGATCATTTGCGATCCCAGATTGGAGGTCATGACCACCACCGTGTTACGAAAATCCACTGTTCGCCCCTGTCCATCAGTCATGCGTCCGTCGTCCAGGACCTGGAGCAGGACATTGAAGACGTCAGGGTGCGCTTTTTCCACCTCATCCAGCAGGATGACGGCATAAGGCTTGCGCCGCACGGCTTCCGTCAAATAGCCGCCTTCTTCAAAGCCGACATAGCCAGGCGGGGCACCGAGGAGACGGGCAACGGAATGTTTTTCCATATATTCCGACATGTCGATGCGAATCAGATGATCTTCCGAGTCGAACAGGAAGTTGGCCAGGGTTTTGCAGAGTTCTGTTTTTCCCACCCCCGTAGGTCCCAGGAACAGGAAGGAACCATAGGGTCGGTTGGGGTCGGACAGACCGGAACGGGAGCGCCGAATGGCGTCGGAGACCAGGCGCACCGCTTCGTCCTGTCCAACCACGCGCTGGTGCAGATAATCTTCCATGCGCAGCAACTTTTCCCGTTCCCCTTGCATCATTTTGGCCACAGGGATGCCTGTGGCGCGCGACACCACTTCAGCAATTTCTTCTGCTCCCACCTGGGTGCGCAACAGTCTGAGGGGTTGAGATTTGCCGTTGCTTTCGGTGGTTTGACGTAACTGGGCTTCCAGTTGAGGGATCCGGCCGTATTTGAGTTCCGAGGCTTTCTGCAAGTCGCCCTGCCGCTGGGCCGATTCCATTTCTGCACGGGCCCGGTCCAGGGCTTCCTTGACGTGTTGGGAACCTTGTACCTGGGCCTTTTCGGCTTTCCAGACTTCTTCCAGATCTGCGTATTCCTGTTCCAGTTTATGAATTTCCTCTTCCAGCAAGGCCAGGCGTTTCTGGGACGCATCATCTTTCTCGCGCCGTACCGCCTCGCGCTCGATCTTGAGCTGGATCAGGCGCCGGAACAATTTGTCCATGGATTCAGGCTTGGAATCGATTTCCATTTTGAGTCGTGCAGCCGCTTCATCGATCAGGTCGATGGCCTTGTCGGGCAGGAAGCGGTCGGTGATATAGCGCTGGGACAGTTCCGCCGCCGCTACGATGGCCGGGTCCGTGATGTCCACCCCATGATGGAGTTCGTACTTTTCCTGCAAACCACGCAGAATGGCAATGGTGTCTTCTACCGTGGGTTCGCCCACCAGTACCTTCTGAAAACGCCGTTCGAGGGCAGCATCCTTCTCGACGTATTTGCGGTATTCATCCAGGGTCGTGGCTCCCACGCAGTGCAACTCTCCCCGCGCCAGAGCCGGCTTGAGCATGTTGCCTGCATCCAGGGCACCCTCTGCCTTGCCGGCGCCCACCATGGTATGGAGTTCGTCGATGAAAACGATGGTCTGTCCTTCGTCCTGGGCCAACTCCTTGAGTACGGCTTTGAGACGTTCCTCGAATTCTCCGCGATATTTGGCCCCTGCCAGCAAGGCGGCCATATCCAGTGCCAGTACGCGCTTGTGCCGCAGACTGTCGGGGACTTCGTCATTGACGATACGCTGGGCCAGTCCTTCGACGATGGCGGTTTTGCCGACGCCGGGTTCACCGATCAGTACCGGATTATTCTTGCTGCGGCGTTGCAGGATCTGAATGACCCGACGAATTTCATCATCTCTTCCGATGACGGGATCCAGTTTGCCGAGCCGGGCTCGTTCGGTGAGATCCAGGGTGTATTTTTTGAGGGACTCACGGGCCCCTTCGCTTTCTTGACTGGTTACCCCGGCACCGCCGCGCAGAGCTTCGATCGCCTTTTCGAGGCGGGGGCGTTGAGCGCCGTGCTGGCGAAACAGGCGTCCCACTTCGCCTTTATCATCGCACAGGGCCAGCAGAAAAAGTTCGGAAGCGATGAAAGGGTCATGACGCTTCTGGGCTTCCTTCTCCGTCAGGTTGAGCAGGGTGTTGAGATCACGGGAGACGCTGATCTCTCCGTTTGGGGTGGAGTGATGGGCAACCCGCTCCAGAAGAGGAGGCAGCCCTTGTTTCAGGGGTTGTACCTGAATGTCGGCACGAGCCAGCAGCGAAGCCGTGGTTCCGTCCTGTTGATCCAGAAGGGCTTGCAACAGATGGACCGGTTCGATGTTGGCATGGTCATGACGCAGAGCCAAACTCTGCGCATCGGCAAAAGCTTCCTGAAATTTGGTGGTCAGTTTGTCAAATCGCATGGTGCACTCCTGAATCATTGAGGGTCCTGAGGCCTACATGGGGCGCAGGAAGAAGAATATCAAGGCAGTACAGGAGACATTTGGCTCCATGTGGGGCAGGATTGAAGAAAAAATACGAGTGCCATTGACAGAGCCCATTTTTTGTCAGAGAATCGCGACTTCGCATGACGTTGGAGTCCATCTTGGAGTGTTCTAGTTTACGTCCGTTGAATGAACAACGGTTTTCCCAAGGGTTCCCGTCATAATCTCTTAATCTGACCATGACTGAATACCGGGATGACCGGTCAGGAGGTTGTATGGCAGATTTTCGTGGCATCTTTTTCAAACGGAACGTTTCACCCCGTTCCTCCGCCCCCCCAGGCCAGAGCGACTCCACATTGTTGCTGGAAGTGGCCCACTGTGAAAGCGAGTTGGCCCTGCGTCGGCTGGACAGTTCTGTGGAGGGATTGCTCGATCGGGAAGCAGAGGACCGCTTGGGGGTGTATGGTGCCAATACTGTGGCACAGGAGGCCCGAGTGGGGCCCCTGCGCCAACTCCTTTCCTATTTCAAGAATCCCCTCAACCTGCTGTTGATCGCCCTGGCGGTGCTGTCCCTCTATCTGGGAGACCGGGAGGCAGCCACCATCATTGCCCTGATGGTGGTCATCAGCATTACCCTGACGTTTGTGCAGGAGTACCGCTCCACCAATGCCGCCGAACGGTTGCGCGAAATGGTGAGTACCACCGCGACGGTGTTGCGCAAGGATCGGCGCAGCGGGGTTCCCGATGAGGTCAATCGTTATTTCAATATTCATTTGCATCCCCATGGCCCCCAACGGCGCGAGGTTCCCATTGCGGAACTGGTGCCTGGGGATGTGATTCAACTCTCGGCCGGGGACATGATTCCGGCAGATGTGCGGCTGTTGACGGCCAAGGATTTGTTCATCAACCAATCCTCGCTGACGGGCGAAGCCTTGCCGGTGGAAAAGTTTTTTGCGGCTGAAACCGATACGACGCGTGCGCCCCTTCAACTCAACAATGTCTGCTTCATGGGGACCAATGTGGTCAGTGGCACGGCAACGGCAGTGATCGTGCATACCGGCGCACTGACTTACTTTGGGCGTCTGGCCCAGTTGGTCACGGGCGAAAAGAACCTGACCAGTTTTGACCGGGGCATCCGCCAGTTCACCTGGCTCATGATCCGATTCATTTTTGTCATGACGCCGCTGGTTTTCCTGATCAATGGATTTACCAAGGGCGACTGGATGGAGGCTTTCCTGTTTGCGGTGGCGGTGGCGGTGGGGCTGACTCCGGAAATGTTGCCCATGATCGTCACGGTCAATCTGGGCAAGGGAGCCCTGGCCATGTCCCGCAAGAAGGTGATCGTCAAGCGCCTCAACTCCATTCAGAATTTTGGGGCCATGGATGTGCTGTGCACGGACAAGACCGGGACTCTCACCCAGGACAAGATTATCCTGGAAAAACATGTGGATATCTACGGTCATGAGAACGAGGACGTACTGGAGTATGCCTATCTCAACAGTTATCACCAGTCCGGACTCAAGAATCTTCTGGATGTGGCGGTTCTGGAATATGCCGGACTGACAGAACGGATCAAGGCTGGGGTGCAGTACCGCAAGATCGATGAAATTCCTTTTGACTTTCAGCGTCGCCGTATGTCGGTGGTGGTGGAAGGCAAGGGTCGCCACCTTCTGATCTGCAAGGGAGCAGTGGAAGAAGTGTTTTCCTGCTGCACCCATGCCGAGGTCAACGGAAGTGTGGAAGCCCTTGAACCCTCCTATCTGGGACAACTCCTGCAGGTGACACGGGAACTCAATGAAGATGGGTTTCGGGTCATTGCCATTGCCTACAAGGAAACGGCTTCCCGGGGTGGCGCCTACGGGCTCAAGGACGAAAGCGATCTGGTGCTGGTGGGCTACATTGCCTTTCTGGATCCGCCCAAGGACAGTGCACGGGAAGCCATTGCGGCGCTCCATCGGCATGGGGTGCAGGTCAAGATCCTGACCGGGGACAATGATGTGGTCACCCGCAAGGTTTGCCATGAAGTGGGGCTCAAGGTTGATGAAATCCTGCTGGGTTCCGTCATGGAAACCCTTTCGGATGAGGAATTGGCGGAAGCCGCAGAACGCATCGTGGTCTTTGCCAAATTGTCTCCGGCGCAGAAGGCACGGGTCATCAAGGCATTGCATCTGCGCGGCCATGTGGTGGGTTTCATGGGGGACGGAATCAATGATGGTCCGGCTCTGAAGGCAGCAGACGTCGGTATCTCGGTGGATACGGCAGTGGATATCGCCAAGGAATCGGCAGACATCATCCTGCTGGAAAAAAGTTTGATGGTGCTCGAGGAAGGCGTCATCGAAGGGCGCAAAGTCTTTGGCAATATCGTCAAATACATCAAGATGGGCGCCAGTTCCAACTTTGGCAACATGTTCAGCGTACTGGGTGCCAGCGCCTGGCTGCCCTTTCTGCCCATGCAGGCCATTCAGGTGCTGACCAACAACCTGCTCTATGATTTTTCCCAGACGGCCATTCCCACGGATCATGTGGATGAGGAATACATTTCCCAACCCAGGCGCTGGGACATTGCCAATATCACGCGCTTCATGCTCATGATGGGGCCCATCAGTTCCATTTTCGACTATCTGACCTTTGCCTTGATGTATTACGTCTTCAAGGCCAATACGGTGGCGGGCGAATCGATGTTTCAGACCGCCTGGTTCGTGGAATCCCTGCTCTCCCAGACCCTGATCATCCATATCATCCGTACGGGTCGGATTCCTTTTCTGCAGAGTCGGGCCAGTTTGCCCATGACCCTGACGAGTTTGATCATCTGCTCGGTTGCCGTTTGGTTGCCCTATTCACCCTTTGCCCATGCCCTGGGATTCACGCCGTTGCCCATCCACTTCTGGCCTTATTTGGTGGGTATATTGGCAGGGTACCTGACGCTGGCACACGTGGTCAAAACGTGGTTCATCCGCCGTTACGGGCTGAACTGAGGGAGGCAAGGGAGAGCGCTCATGCTGGATATCGGACCTGCATTTTCGAGTAGCGGCCCCCTCGCCCAGGGCGTGGCGGCCTATCGACTCCGTCCTGCCCAGATAGAAATGGCACAGGCTGTGCTGCAGGCGCTGGAGGAACGATCAGCCCTCGTCGTGGAAGCCGGGACAGGAACCGGAAAAACTTTCGCCTACCTGATTCCCGCCCTTCTGTCCGGGGCTCGGGTGATCCTGTCCACGGCTTCGAAAACCTTGCAGGACCAACTGTTTCAGCGCGACATCCCGGCGCTGCGGGAGGTGCTGAAAATCCCCGTGTCTGTGGCTTTGCTCAAGGGCAGAGCCAACTATCTTTGTCCCCATCACCTGGAAGAAACGCTCCGTCAGGGGGTGCTTTTTGATCGTGAAGAAGTGGCCCACCTGCATCAGGTACAGGCTTTTGCCCAGCGGACCACCAGCGGGGATATTGCCGAACTGGGGGAAGTTCCGGAACAGTCGGCCATCTGGCGCAAGGTAACCTCCACGCGGGAAAACTGTCTGGGGCAGGAATGCGCCCACCTTACCAACTGTTTCATATTGGCCGCGCGCAAACAGGCGCTTCAGGCAGATCTGGTGGTCATCAATCACCACCTGTTCTTTGCCGATCTGGTATTGCGCGATGAAGGCGTTGGGGAATTGCTGCCTTTGGCCGATGCCGTGATTTTTGATGAGGCCCATCAGTTACCGGCCATCGCTACCCATTTTTTTGGTCAATCTCTTTCTACATTCCGAGTTATTGAACTCACGGAAACCCTCCATGCCCTTCTGCCTGGCCTCGGCATCGAGCAGGATGAACTGACCCAGAGTGCCCGCCAACTGGAAAAAAGCACCACGCCCTTGCGTCATTCCCTCACTTTGCGGGAAGGACGGCTGACTCTGGAGCAGGTTCGCCGCGAACCCGCCTTTGCTGCGGCATGGGAAGCCTTCATTCAGGCGCTGGAACAATTCGTGGGGCGCTTGGTTACCCATGGCGAGCGCGCTGAAGCCCTGCAGGAATTGGCCAAGGAAGCACAAAATTGCCATGACATGGCTGTTCTTTGGCAAACAGCCGAGTTGCCCGGACAGGTGCGCTGGGTGGAATGTTTTCCCCAAACCCTCCATTTCAATGCCACACCCCTCGGTTTGGGAAAGTTGCTGGGGCCCTACTGGCAGGATACCCAGCGGGCCTGGATCTTCACTTCGGCCACCTTGTCGGTCAAGGGAGATTTTTCCCATTATCTGGAAGCCATGGGACTCCCTCAAGCCCGTGCCCTTAGTTGGGAGAGTCCCTTCGATTATTTTCATCAGGCGCTTCTGTATGTGCCGCAGGATTTGCCCCTGCCCCAGGAGCCGACTCATACCCGTACCCTGCTGGAACGGGCCCGTCCCCTGCTGGAGGCCAGTCAGGGACGAGCCTTCCTGCTTTTTACGACCTACCGGGCACTGCAGGAAGCACAGCGCATCCTGGAAGCCTGGAAGCAGGAAGGGCAATGGGCCTATCCTGTGCTGGTTCAGGGGCAGCGTACTCGAAGCGATCTGCTCAAACGCTTTCGCCGCACGAAACATGCGGTTCTGCTCGGTACCTCTTCTTTCTGGGAGGGCGTGGACATCAAGGGCGAAGCCCTTTCCGTGGTGATCATCGACAAGCTGCCCTTTGCTCCCCCGGATGATCCCGTCGAGGCCGCGCGCATCGAGGAAATCAATCGGGCAGGGCGCAATGGCTTCATGGATTATCAGTTACCCCGCGCCATCCTGCAACTCAAGCAAGGAGCCGGGCGCTTGATTCGCGATGAACAGGATCGCGGGGTTTTGATGATCGGGGATCGCCGTATCCTGGAAAAATCCTACGGCACAAAAATCTGGCAGAGTTTGCCCCCCATGGCGCGGACGAGAGAGTTGGCGGTGGCCTGTGGTTTCTTTCAGCGTCCCGCTGCCTCTGGACCCATTGAACCGGTCAAGAGGTCAGATCCGGAGGAGAGTCATTAGGAAGGGGCAAGCGGACGGTGACTTCCAGTCCTCCCTCCGGGGGGCTGCGTAATTCCAGTGTACCGTGATGCAGGTCCACGATACGCGCCACGATGGCCAGTCCCAGTCCCGATCCGGGGGGGCCTCCCCGCGAACTTTCGCGCCGTGTGAACGGCTGCAGGAGGTGGGGAATCTCCTGGGCTGGAATACCCTCGCCGTGGTCCCGTACGACCAGACAGACGGCTTTCCCCTTTTGATGCAAGCCCAGGTGAAAGGGAGGCTTGCCATAACGAATCGCATTCTCCAACAGATTGTTGAGGATTCGTTCGAGGGCACGTTCATTGAAGCATACCCGGGGCAGATTGGGGGTTATGTCCAGAGTGACCGGAATACCCCGACTGACGAAGCGTTCCTGGCACGCCACGGCAAGGGGCGCAACGGTCCGGAGATGCAGGGGGTAATGGGGTCGATCCCGGGCAAAATCCAGAAACTGGTCGATAATCCGGTCGATTTCTTCCAGATCCTGAATCAGGGGGTCGAGCGCCGGGGGGCCGGGTAACTGGAGCATTTCCAGCGCCAGACGCAGCCGTGACAGGGGGGTGCGCAGATCGTGGGAAACTCCCGCCAGCATGATGGTGCGGTTGGATTCCAGGTTTTTGAGCGCATGTTGCATGGTGTGGAAGGCTTCACTGACTTCGCGAATTTCAGTGGGAATGTCCGGGGTGATTTTCAGGAGGCTGGGTTGCCCGGAGGCAATGCAATGTGCGGCCTGGGTCAAATCCCGCAAGGGACGATTGATGCGATAGACTGCCCAGTACACGCTGGAAAATCCGAGCAGGATCACAAGGGCCAGCAAGAGGGCCCATTTTTCCGGGAAATCTGCGTCAAAGCGTTGGCGTTGGGTAATGTACCAAAAATCCCCGTGGGTGGTATGTAAAGGAATCCAGACGGTGGGCAACTGACCTTGGGTGGTGATCCAGAGGCGGGTTGCGGGATAACGGAGCTGCAATCGCTGTTGCAGCAGGAAGATCCGGCTGGAGGG
>VFSW01003932.1_pt1 | contig 22226 bp, 19 predicted proteins | sample 5358111 | NCBI WGS metagenome assembly VFSW01 (sample SAMN11554181, study PRJNA540505) | mine drainage metagenome | isolation source: sediment from site ElyBrook_90M | place: USA: Ely Copper Mine, Vershire, VT | collected 2017 | reverse complement strand
TTCTGGGGGCCTCATGTCGCAAAAAACCATTCTCGTCACCGGCGCCACCGCCGGGTTCGGCGCCGCTTTCGCCCGCCGCTTTGTGGCGGATGGTCACCGCGTCATCGCCACTGGCCGCCGGTTGGAGCGTCTGGAGAGTCTCGCCGCTGAACTCGGCCCCAACCTGCTGCCCGCCGTGCTGGATGTCACCGACCACGCTGGCGTCGGCAATTTCCTCGCCACCATTCCGCAAGCTTGGCGCGCGATTGATGTGCTGATCAACAACGCCGGTCTGGCATTGGGCCTCTCCCCCGCCTGGAGCGCTGATCTCGCGCATTGGGACCAGATGATCGCCACCAACATCTCAGGCCTGGTGCATGTCACCCGCGCCATTCTGCCCGGCATGGTGGAGCGTAATTCGGGCATTATCATCAACATCGGTTCGGTCGCCGGCACCTACCCGTATCCGGGCGGCCATGTGTATGGCAGCACCAAATCCTTCGTCTCGCATTTTTCGCTGAACTTACGCGCTGATCTGCTCGGCAAAAACATCCGCGTCACCAGCCTGGAGCCTGGCCTCGTCGGCGGCTCGGAATTCAGCAACGTGCGCTTCGAGGGCGATGCCGCCCGCGCCGCCGCGGTTTACGCCGGCACCCAGGCTCTCATGCCCGAGGACATGGCCGAAACCGCCGCCTGGGTCATCAGCCTGCCTGCGCATGTCAACATCAACCGCATCGAGGTGATGCCGATTGCCCAGGCCAGCGCCGCTCTCTCGGTCAGCCGCGCCACTTAATCATTGGCATCGGGCGTCCCAGCCCTTACATTCAAGTGATGAGTGATGAATTTGACCTGAGGCTGGTAACGTCCGCTTTCGCGCTGGCTGCCCAAAAAGGCTGGCGGCATGTCACGGTGGCCGCCGCTGCCCGCGAGGCCGGGCTTGATCTTGGCCATGCCCGCAAACAATTTTCTGGCTGCCACGCCATTTTCAAACGCTTCGGCCAACTGGCGGACGCCTATGCGCTGAACGGCGCCCTCACCGAGGGGCAGGTGAAAGACCGGCTGTTCGACAGCGTGCTGCGCCGCTTTGATTTTCTGCAGATGCACCGCGCTGGGGTTTTGGCTTTGCTGCGCAGCCTGCCCCTGCAACCGGAACTGGCGGCCTGGCTGACTGTCCAAAATCTGATCTCGATGGGCTGGCTGCTGGAGGGGGCCGGTGTTCCCAGCACCGGGATTCGCGGGCATTTTCGCAAGCGCGGCCTGCTGGCGGTGTGGGCCTGGGGCCTGCGCGCCTGGGTGCGCGATGAAAGTGAAGATTTATCTGCCACCATGGCCGCGGTTGATGTAGCCTTAGTCCGCGCCGACCAGATTGCCGCGCGCTTTGCCCCCGAAGGATTCACGCCCGAGACCGAAGACAGCCCTGCTGAACCGGAATTACCGCTCGATACGCCCGACTAACCAACACCACCCACCCGAAGGAACCTCCCCATGGCCGAGAAGAAACCCGCCGCTGCCGCGCCCAAAGAAACGCCTTCCCTCATGCCAAAGGTCCCTGCCTTCATGAAGGAATTCGACGTCTCCAAAATGTTCAGCGAGATGAAGGTGCCGCCGATGCCGGACATGGAAGCCATTCTCGCCGCCCATAAGCGCAACCTTGAGGCCATCTCTGACGCCAACCGCGTTGCTCTTGAAGGTGCGCAGGCGGTGGCCCGCCGCCATATGGAAATTATGCAATCCACCATGTCCGGCCTGACCGAGACGCTGAAAGGCATGTCCGTCACCGAAAAGCCTGCCGAACGCGCCGCCAAGCAGGCCGAGTTGCTGAAGCAGGCCTACGAGAACGCCGTCTCCAACACCCGCGAACTGGGCGATTTAATCCAGAAATCCAACGCCGAAGCCATGGAAAAACTCAACCACCGCTTCTCCGAAGCGATGGGCGAGATGAAGACGCTTTTCAAAAAACCTTGAGCCTGCCTCACCTGCGCCTGCCCCCTGGCTGCCCCCTGGCAGACGGCGGGCGCAGGCGCATATAGTATCCCATGTCCCAGGCCTTCGCCCGTAACGCCCCCGTCACCTTCATCCCAGAGAAGCCCGAACCACGCGCGCCGCTGAAACCTTTGCGCGTGGTCTCCGAATTCGAGCCCTCCGGCGATCAGCCCGCCGCTATCAAACAACTGCTGGAAGGCATCGCCGCCGACGAACGTGATCAGGTGCTGCTCGGCGTCACCGGCTCCGGCAAAACCTTCACCATGGCCAAGGTGATTGAGAGCATCCAGCGTCCTACCTTGGTGCTGGCCCCGAATAAAACCCTGGCAGCACAACTCTACGCCGAGATGAAAGCGTTTTTCCCTGATAACGCGGTGGAATATTTCGTCTCCTACTACGACTACTACCAACCCGAAGCCTATGTCCCGCGCTCGGACACCTATATCGAAAAAGACTCCGCCATCAACGAAACCATCGACCGGATGCGCCACGCCGCCACCCAGGCGCTGCTGGAACGCTCGGATGTCATCATCGTCGCGTCGGTCTCCTGCATCTACGGCATCGGCTCGGTCGAGACCTATTCCAAAATGGTGGTGCGGCTGGAAACTGGTGGGCGGATTGACCGCGATACGCTGGCTGAGGCCCTCGTTGGTTTGCAATATCGCCGCAACGATGTGGCGTTCGCCCGCGGCGCCTTCCGGCTGCGCGGTGAAGTGGTGGATATTTTCCCCAGCCAGTTCGAAGACCGCGCCTGGCGCGTGACTTTATTTGGCGATGAGATCGAAAAAATCTCCGAGTTCGACCCGCTCACCGGCGAGCAAACCGCCGTGCTGGAAAATATCTCGATCTACGCCAATAGCCATTACGTCACGCCACGCCCGACGCTGACACAGGCGGTTGTTAAAATTAAACGCGAGCTGAAAGACCGGCTCGATGAATTCGTCGCGCAGGGCAAATTGCTGGAAGCCGAGCGCCTGCAACAGCGCACCACCTTCGATATCGAAATGATGGAAACCACCGGCCACTGCAAGGGCATTGAAAACTACTCGCGCTATCTCTCAGGCCGCAACCCCGGCGAGCCGCCGCCCACATTATTCGAGTATCTCCCCGCCAACGCGCTGCTGGTGGTCGATGAAAGCCACGTTACCGTGCCGCAAATTGGCGGCATGTATAAAGGCGATTTTTCACGCAAATCCATCCTGGCCGATTACGGCTTCCGGCTGCCGAGCTGCATCGATAACCGGCCCTTGAAATTCGAGGAATGGGAGAGTTTCCGCCCGCAGTCGGTGTTCGTCTCCGCCACCCCCGGCCCGTGGGAATTAGAGCGCACCGGCGGGACTTTTGCCGAACAGATCATCCGCCCCACCGGGCTGGTTGACCCGATCACCGAAATCCGTCCGGTCGAGCATCAGGTCGATGATCTGCTTGGCGAAATCAAACTTGTTACCAAACAAGGTGGCCGCGTGCTGGTCACCACCCTGACCAAACGCATGGCCGAGGACCTCACCGAGTACCTGACCGAACAAGGCATCCGCGTGCGGTATTTACATTCCGATGTGGACACGCTGGAGCGCATCGAGATCATCCGTGATTTGCGCGTCGGCGTGTTCGACGTCCTCATCGGTATCAATCTTCTGCGTGAGGGCCTCGATATTCCTGAATGTATGCTGGTGGCGATTCTCGATGCCGACAAGGAGGGCTTTTTGCGTTCCGTCACATCGCTGGTGCAAACCATTGGCCGCGCGGCGCGCAACGTCGATGGCCGGGTGATATTATACGCCGACACCATGACCCGCAGCCTCACCCAGGCACTCGGCGAAACCGAACGCCGCCGCACCAAGCAAACCGCCTGGAACCAGGCCAACGGCATCACCCCGCAATCCGTGCGCAAAAGTATCGGCGAGGTGATTCATTCCGTCTTCGAGCAGGATTATGTCACGGTCTCGCCGATCAAGGATTCCTCGGTCGATGAGTTTGTCGGTAAAGACCTCGGCGCCTCCATCACCATGCTGGAAGGCCGCATGCGCGCCGCCGCCGCTGATCTGGAGTTCGAGGAAGCAGCCAGGCTGCGCGATGAAATCAAACGCCTCGAAGCCTTAGCCCTGGGCCTTGCCCCGCCACCGCCGCCCTCACGCAAACCCAAAAACTCCGGCCCGGTCCCGCTCGGCCCCGGCGGTGGCGGTTACGACCCGGCATTGCGCAAGGGCAAGCGCGGTAAGGCCCGTTGAGGTACGCCCTCTCAAGTTTGACTGTCCCCCCCGAAAAGTCCCACTATTCCAACCTATGAAACACTTGTCCCTTCTGGCGCTGCTCACCCTCACCCCCGGCCTCGCCTCGGCAACTGGCCTCCCCAGCGCCCTCACCGGCCAGGATGCGACCTACACGCTCACGCTGGCCAAGGTACGCACCCATGATGTCACCGGCGCGACAGGTGCCATGCGGTTTTCGATGGTGGATGGCTGCACCGGTTGGGGCACCACCCAGCACATGACCCTGTTGATCCGCAACGCCGACGGCTCGCTCAATAAATCTGTCTCCGATTACATGACCTGGGAAACCAAGGACGGCAAAACCCTCACCTTCGTGCTGCGCGAACGCGATAATGACGGCAAGCTGGTCACCGATGATGCCGGCACCGCCACCCACACCGGCCCCGACAACGCCGGACAGGTGGTTTACACCACGCCGGCCGGCCGGCTGATGCCGCTGCCGCCTGGCACGTTGTTCCCGATGGCGCATACCGAAACCCTGCTGGAAGGCGGCACCGATGGCAAAAAAACCATCGCCGTCCCGTTGTTCGACGGCACGTCGGACTCCGGTGCCCAAAACACCTTCATCGCCATCCTCGGCCACCACGGCCCGCAACCCAGCCCTTTTCCGGCTCTCGCCAAACTGCCGAGCACGAATGTGGATATCTCGTTCTACGACCGCAAAAACGCCGACCAGACTCCGAACTTCCGCAGCCAGATGCGCTATTATAACGATGGCGTCGCCAGCAATATCCTGCTCGATTTCGGCGACTTCGTGATGCGTGGTAAACTCGATAAGCTCACCATCCCTGCCTCCACCTGCAAATAATCCAAAGGACTCTCATGCAAGATGTTTTCATTGTCGCAGGGCAACGCACCGCGATTGGTGACTTCGGCAAAAGCCTGAAGGATATTCCACCCACAAAACTCGGTGAAATCGCCATCCGCGCCGCCCTCAAGGCTGGTGGTATCGAAGCCGCTGAAATCCAGCATGTGGTGATGGGCAATGTCATCCACACCGAACCGCGCGACGCCTATATTTCGCGGGTCGCCGCCGTCGATGCGGGTATTCCCATCGAAACCCCAGCGCTGACCGTAAATCGCCTGTGCGGCTCTGGTCTGCAGGCCATCATCACCGCCGCCCAGACCATTATGCTGGGCGATGCCGATATCACCATCGGTGGCGGCGCGGAATCAATGTCACGCGGTGGTTATTTACTCCCCAACGAGCGCTGGGGTGCCCGCCTCGGCGACGGCAAGGTGATGGACATGGTGGTCGGTGCGCTGCACGACCCGTTCGGCCACGGCCACATGGGCATCACCGCGGAAAATATCGCCACGCGCTATCAAATCACCCGCGATGAGCAGGATGCGTTCTCGCTGGAATCCCACCGCCGCGCCGCCCACGCCATCGCCAACGGTTACTTCACCAGCCAGATCACGCCGGTTGAATTGCCATCCCGCAAAGGCCCGATCGAATTCGCCACCGATGAGCATGTGCGCGATGACATCAGCGCCGACAAACTCGGCGCCCTGAAACCGGCTTTCAAAAAAGACGGCTCGGTCACCGCCGGCAACGCGTCGGGCCTCAACGACGCCGGGGCCGCGGTGGTGTTGATGAGCGCCGAACAAGTCACCAAACGCAATGCCAAACCGATGGCCCGCATCGTCGCCTACGGCCACGCCGGGGTGGACCCAAACTACATGGGGCTGGGGCCAATTCCGGCCTCGCAAATCGCCCTCAAAAAAGCCGGGTTGACCGCCGCTGACATCGACATCGTGGAATCCAATGAAGCCTTCGCAGCCCAAGCCTGCGCGGTCTCGCGCGACCTCGGCCTCGACCCGGCCAAAGTAAACCCCAACGGCGGTGCCATCGCGCTAGGCCACCCGATTGGCGCGTCCGGCGCCATCATCGCCATCAAGGCGATCTATGAACTGCACCGCACCCAAAAACGTTATGCACTGGCCACCATGTGCATCGGCGGCGGGCAGGGCATCGCGCTGCTTCTGGAGCGGGTCTGAACTAACAAAGCCGGTGGAGCGCATCCACCGGCTTTGTCTGCAAGGCTATCGTATCCGTGCTCAGCCTTTATCGGGTGCCTTTTTGCCAAGCCCCACGCCGACAAACAACGCCTGGCCCTGCCGGATGATCCGCAGCGCCACCGCCGGGTTGCCGGATTTTTTAGCGGCATCGATTGCAGCAACCGCCTGATCGGGCGAGTTGATATCCTTGGGGCCTACGCCCACCAGCAAATCGCCGGCTTGCAACCCAGCCCGATCCGCCAGCGAGTTCGGCTTCACTTTTACAATCACCGCCCCTTGCGCGGTTGACGGCAGGTTAAGCTGGCCGCGCGTATCGGGCGTCAGCGGCGCGATTGTCAGCCCCAGCCCGGCTTGACCCGGCGTAGCTGCACTCGGCGCATTGTTGGCTTGTTTGAAAGCCGCATCCGGGTTAGCCGGCATGGTGGTCACCGCCACTGAGAGGGTGTTGGTTTTGCCACCGCGGACATACTCAATGCTGGTATCATGGCCAGGGTCCACGTTGGCGATGTCAGAAGCCAGATCACCCGGGTTGGTCACGGTAACGCCATTGACCTTGGTGATCACATCACCAGGCTGCAAACCGGCCCTGAAAGCTGGGCTGCCGGGCGATATCGCGGCGATCAACGCACCATCCTTCGACGGGTCCTCAGACGGCAAGCCCATGGCCTGCGCCATCTGCGGCGAAATTTCTTGCGCCGCAACGCCTAAATAACCGCGCACCACTTTGCCACCAGTCTGCAACTGGTCCACCACCCGTTTCACCATGTCAGACGGGATGGCAAAGCCAATGCCGACCGACCCGCCGGTAGGCGAGAGGATGGCGGTGTTCACGCCGATCACTTCGCCGCGCTGGTCGAACAATGGACCACCAGAATTACCTTCATTGATCGGTGCATCGATCTGAATGAATTTATCGTACGGGCCATCACCAATATCGCGGCCGAGCGCCGAGACGATACCCGCCGTGACCGTGCCGCCCAAACCAAACGGATTGCCTAGCGCGATCACCCATTCGCCGGGTTCAACATTGGCCGAGCTGCCGATATCCACGTATGGTAGTGGCCGGCCGGCATCGATCTTCAATACCGCCAAGTCAGTGCGGGCATCGGTGCCAAGGATTTTGGCGGGATAGGTCGAACCATTGGAAAGCGTAACGGTAACGGTTTTGGCGTCCTTCACCACATGGTTATTGGTCACCACGATGCCCGACGAGTTGATGATGAAACCCGAGCCTTTGGCCTCCACCGCCTGTTGCTGCTGAGGAATACCCTGCAACCCGAACGGAAAGCCCGGTGGGAAGCCTGGAATATTGGGCAACCCCTGCGGCATCTGGCCCTGTGACTGGCCTTCACCGTCGCCACCGACATTGTCAGATGTCTGGTCGAGCTTGAGATGCACATCAATTGAAACCACCGCCGGGGTAACTTTTTTCACGAGATTGGTGAAATCCCCCACCGGAGTAAAATTCTGCTGAACGGCGGCTGAAGCATTCAGGGCGGGATCAGGACCAGCGGCGCGCGCGCGGGTGGCAAACGTACCGCCCAGGGCCGTTGCACCCAAAAGCAGCAAGCCCAACGCCATGCTACGATGTTTTGTATAAAGCATAATTCACCCGGCTCCTTGAAAAAACTGCTGAAATTCCTGAGACTAACGGCTGGTTAAGTCGTTTCTCTGCCGCTTCTTAACGCCACCGCACCATACCGCGATAAGGCCAGCAGATGAAAGAGTTGTTACCTGAAAAGCACACCCAAGGGAAATCATCGATTATTTACGAATTGTCACTGGGGCACCAAAATTACGCCCGCACATCCACCAGCACAATTTCGGCCGCCTTTATCGCCTCGATCATCACTTTGGGCTCTTCATGCAGGGCCACGCCGTCGCGCTCATGAGCTAAAATCCCGTTTACTTTTATTTCGCCCACTGCGGCCACCAGATAAGCCGCACGGCCTGGCTGAAGGTTATAAGTGGTGGTTTCACCAGCCTGCATCTTCACCGCCAGCACCGCGGCATCGGCATAAAGCGGCAGTGCCTCGGTGTCGGCGTCCGCTGGCCGGCCGCTGGCCAGCACCTGCAACCCTTCGCCGGTGGCGCGTGGAAATTCCCGGGCCTGCCAGCCTGGCTTCACATCACGCTCATCAGGCGTAATCCATATCTGGAACAACCGTGTCGCCTCGCTCTCCTGGTTCATCTCGGCGTGCCGGATGCCGGTCCCGGCGTGCATCACCTGCACATCGCCGGCCCGCGTGGCGCCCACATTGCCCAAGCTATCCTTATGGGTGATGGCCCCCTGACGCACGAACGTGATGATTTCCATATTATCATGAGGGTGCGCGCCAAAGCCGGTGCCTGGCGCAATTTCATCGTCATTCCATACCAAAAGCGCGCCAAACCCCATCCGCTTCGGGTCGCGGTAATGGCCGAAACTGAAGTGATGCTTGGCGTTCAGCCAGTCGTTACGAAACGCGCCGAGTGAAGAAAACGGACGAATATCAATCATGGGACTCTCCTAAAACCTCGTGGGAGGCAAATTCAGATTTTCGACTGGACCACACGGCCATACAAACTCGGATCACCCGGCTCCAATCGTTCGATATCGAATGATTTAGTCCTTGCCACTCTCATTGCAAGTGGCTGCCGCCAGCCCCACCCGGCGCAACAAATCATCCAGCGTTGCGATTTCCGCATCGGTCAGGCCGGTCATGGCGGCGGCGATATCGTCGGCATGGCGCGGAAACAAGCAGCCAATGAACGCCCGCCCCGCCTCCGTCAGACCGACCTCGACGCTACGCTTATCCGCCGCCACCCGGCAACGAGTCACAAACCCGCGCTCTTCAAGTTTGTCGATCAGATCCGTCATGTTGCCAGGGCTGGTCAATATTTTTTGAATGAGAGCCCGCTGCGTCAAGGGGCCTAAATGCAGCAGCGCCTCCAACACGCCCAGTTGGGTATGGGTCACGCCCAGCTCCACCAACCGCGCCTCGGTTCGCGCCGCCACCGCCCGGCTGGCACGCTCCAGCTTCACGTAAAGCCGCACCGCGGCGATGGTACGCGGGTCCGTCACGTTAAACATTTTGGTCATTCAGCGGTTCATCAACACCGGCAACGTGGCATTTTCAAGTACATGGGTGGTGTTGCCGCCCAAAATTAACTGCCGCAACCGCGAGGTGGAGTAAGCCCCCATCGACATCAAATCCGCGCCGAAATCCGCCGCCGCCGCCAACAACCCGGCAGCCACCACTTTATCAACCGGCCTGAAACTCACCATATCGGCGGTCACGCCATGGTGGGCGATATATTCCACCACCTGCGCCCCGACCGGCCCACGGCGCTGGTATTCATCGCACACCAGCACCCGCACCGCCTCGGCCTGGCGCACAAACGGCATGATCGACGCCAGGGCCGAGGCCGATTCATGAGTCCCATTCCAGGCAATGGCAATCCGCTTACCCAGGGTCGCCGGTTTGGCGAACGGCGCCATCATCACCGGCCGGCCGCTCTCAAATAGCACCGCGTGCAACGCATCGGCCGATGCCACATCCTCACCATGCTGCGGATGCGGCACAATGGTTAAATCCGCCAGCCGTGCCTGGAACGAGATAATCTCATCCTCGCGCCCGGTGACCGAGGCAAAACTGGCACTGGGTTCATTCCGCCCCATCACGGCGTCGCCCACCATGATCTGATGTTCTTCAGTGGCGGCCATGAATAAATCATGCAGGCCCATGGCCCGGCTGCCGCTTTCGCGCTCGGTGGCGCTCATCATCTCCTCGATCATCGCGCCCGACAGACCCTCACCGGCCAGCGGCGCCACATCGCGCGAGTCCACCTTAATATGAAGCACCTGCAAATGCGCATTCCACATTTTGGCCAGCATCAGCCCGGTATGCAGCGCCACCTCGCCCGAACCCGAACTGCTCAATGGCACTAAAAACTTGCGAACCGACATATAAACGCCTCCTATGCAGAGCGATTTATATCATTTTACGCTAACTCTGTCCTAAAAATCCAATATCGCGCGCGCGGCGCATCAAATGCTCGCCGCCATCCACGGTGATGGTGGTACCGGTCATCGAGGGGGTTTGCAAAATCATTAGCGCCGCCCGGGCGATATCCTCCGGCGTGGCGCCACGCTGCAACGGGTTGGCGCGCCAGGCGACCTCAAAGCGCTCCGGCGTTTGCAGAGACGATATCATGGTCAAACCTGGTGCAATACCGCACACCCGGATTTTTGGTGCCAGAGCAATAGCGAACATCTCAGTCGCTGCCGCCAGTGCCGCCTTGCTCAACGTGTAGCTGAAAAAATCCGGGTTCAGATTGCTGAGTTTCTGGTCGAGAATATTGATCACCACACCACGCTCCAAGGTCTGCGCCTCGGCGAAATATTTCGTCAGCAATACCGGCGCCACCAAATTCGGTGCAATATGGGCACTCAGGCTCTCAGGCGTCACGTTGGCAGGCGAATCAAACTCAAAGCGCGAGGCGTTATTGATCAGCCCGGCCAGTGGCCCGGCAGAGTCCACCGCCTGCGCAATCAGCCGCGCGGGGATGCCAGGTTCCGCCAAATCGCCGAACACCATCGGCATATCAAGCTCGCTGGCCAGCTTATCAAGCTCGTCATTGGGCGTGCGGGCGTGCAACACCACCTTGATCCCTGCCGCCACAATTGCGCGGGCCATGGCAGCGCCCAAGCGCCGCGCTGACCCCGTTATAAGAACCGCTCCATCCATGGGCGCTGTTTACAGCATGTCGCGTAAACGAAAATAGCTGGTGGCCAGTAACAAAGCCGGCACCTTAAGCCGCCGCCCGCCTGGAAACCGCGCATGCGGAATTTTGGCAAACACATCAAACCTCTCCGCCTGCCCGGCAATCGCCTCCGCCACCAATTTGCCCGCCAGACCCGTGAGCGCCACGCCGTGCCCGGAGAACCCGTGCGCAAATAAAATATTATCTGCCAATTTGCCAAAATGCGGAGCGCGATTTTGCGTGATATCCACGTTCCCACCCCAGCAATACTCCACCCGCGCATCAGCCAGTTGCGGAAACACTTTTTGCGCCCGCTTCAGCATGGAGGCCGCAAGGCTAGGCGGCGGCAGGGTAGAATAGGAAACGCGGCCACCGAAGAGCATCCGGTCATCCGCCGAGCGACGAAAATAATCCAGCACAAAATTCAAATCCGCCACCGCCTCGTTTCGCGGAATCATTTGCGCTACATCGGCCCGCGGCTCGGTGGCAATAATATATGTACCCACCGGCATGATGTATCCGGCAATCGGCTCTATCAAATCGCTCAGGTAAGCCCCACCAGCCGTGAATAGAAACGACGCGCAGACAGTATGCTGCCTGGTTGCGATGGTAATGGTTTTGCCCGGTGTAACCTTACGCACTTTGGTTTGGCTATACAGCATCGCGCCCGCTGCCTGCGCCGCCTTCGCCAGCCCCAGCGTATAATTCAATGGGTGAATATGGCCGGAGATATGATCCTCCAACGCCGCCAGATACTTCGGGCTGGCCAGACGCGCCTGCAACGCAGCGCCTTGCAGGACCTGGCCCACCGGTGCGCCCAATTCCAACAATTCGGCTTGCGCTTCATGCAATTCGCGCACATGGCGTGGCTTGATGGCCGCATGCAGATAACCACGCGCCGGGTCGCACGGAATGCCGAAGCGCTGGACCTGCGCGTGCAGCAAATCCACCGCTTCCGTCGACATATCCCACAGCCGCTTGGCCTGCGCCGCCCCCACGAGTTGTTTGATTTTCACCTGGGACGCACCAAAACCAGGGAGCACCTGCCCGCCATTACGCCCTGATGCCCCCCAGCCGATATGCTCAGCCTCCAGCACTGCCACCCGGTAGCCGCGCTCAGTCAGATGCAAAGCCGCCGAAACGCCCGTGATGCCACCACCGATAATGGCAACATCAACAGTCACATCCGCCTGTAGCGGTTGCGTATTTAGCTCAACCCGCCGGGTTGCCTCATAGTAATTTCCAAAAGCCATGGTCAGACGTTGAGCAGCAAATGCTCCCGCTCCCACGAGCTGATCACCCGCAAATAGGTCTCATATTCCAGCCGCTTCACCGCCACCAGAACATCCACCAATTTATCGCCCAGCACCTCACGCATCTGCTTTGAGGCATCCATGGTATCGAGCGCGTGCGAGAGTTCACGCGGCAAGGTGTATTCGCCCGAATAGGCCGAACCGATTTGCGCCGGTGTAGCCTGTAAACCTTCCACCATGCCCAAATACCCACACGCCAGCGTGGCGGCAAACGCAAGGTAGGGGTTGGCATCGGCCCCGGGCACACGATTTTCCACCCGCATCGCCGATGGCTCGCCAAACGGCACCCGCAAGCCGCAGGTGCGGTTATCGTACCCCCATTGCAGATTGATCGGCGCATTGGAAAAGCGCGTGAGGCGGCGGTAGGAATTCACGTTCGGCGCATAAATCGGCATCGCCGCCGGAATATATTTCTGCAAGCCCGCAATATACGAGAGGAACAGTGGGCTGGCCTTGCCGTCATCGCCGGCAAATAAATTGCGCCCGGTTACCGGGTCCACCACGCTCTGATGCACATGCATCGCCGAACCGGGTTCAGTTCCCATCGGTTTGCTCATGAAGGTGGCATAAATATTATGCCGCAGCGCCACTTCGCGCACCGTGCGCTTGAACAAAAACACCTGGTCGGCAAGGTTCAGCGGGTCGCCATGCAGGAAATTGATTTCCACCTGCGCCGCCCCTTCCTCATGGATCAGCGTATCCAAATCGAGGTTTTGCAAATCGCAAAAATCGTACATCTCCTCGAACAGCGGGTCGAACTCATTCACCGCATCGATCGAATAAGACTGCCGCCCGGTTTCCTGCCGGCCTGAACGCCCTACCGGCGGCACCAAAGGATAATCAGGGTCGGTATTGCGTCCCACCAGATAAAATTCCAGCTCCGGCGCCAGCACCGGCTTCCAGCCTTTGTCCTCGTAGAGCTTCAGAACTTTTTGCAGCACTTGCCGAGGCGCCATCGGCACCGGCGTGCCGTTCGCGTATTGGCAATCGTGAATAATCTGCGCGGTCGGCTCATGCGCCCACGGCACCAGCCGCACCGTGTCAGCATCCGGGATCAGCTTGATGTCGATAATCGCAGGGTCGGTCAGCGTATCTTCCGGGTCCTCCGGATATTCGCCGGTGACCGATTGAATAAAAATCGCCTCCGGCAGGCGCGGCGCACCACCTTGAAAAAATTTCTGGGCAGGCATAATTTTACCGCGTGGAATGCCGGTAATGTCCGGCACCATACATTCAACTTCGGTGATCCGATGTTCATCGAACCATTCATGTAAATCAATTTGACTCATAATACCCTCAAATCCCGGCTTTCCCGGTTACTCGCCGGGAAAGCGCGGAAATTTTATATGTTTACTGCTTTACCGCAGCCCAAACCGCATTAAACACTTGCAGGTCATGCCCGGAAAGCGGCGGCAGGAAATGCAGCAGCTTGAAGTCATCCGGTGTGGGCGAAATCAGCTCGGCTTGCAAATTCGCTGAAAGCTGACCAGCCGAAGCCTGATTTGGGCTGGCGTATTCATTAAAGTTTGAAAGCTCAGCACCTTGATAGGCGTTAAGGATGAAATTGATGAATTGCAAAGCCAGTTGCGCGTTGGGCGCATGGGTAGGAATTGCCATCGTATCCACCCAGATTTCCGTGCCTTCCTTGGGCAGAAAATAGCCGATATTATTGCCCGACCCATCAGCATAGCTGGCCGCGATATCGCCATTGAAGGCCATACCAGCGGAGTTCAGCCCCGCCTTCAACTGGTCACGCTCTGGCGTGCCGTCAACAAAGCCCGCAAAATTCTTGCGCGCCATCGTTTGCTTGATCAGCTTCGCAGCAGCCACCCATTGATCCTGTGTCTTACAGTCAAAGCCATAGCCGAGATAGGCGCAGGCAGCCCCAATGGTATCCTGGCCACTGCCACTCATCAGGGTAAATGGATAGGTGGTATTCACGCTCGGGTCGAACAGCAGCCCCCAACTCGGCGCCGGACTTTTGATGTTTGACTTCAAATAAGCAATGCCGGTAGTGCCCCACTGGTAAGGGATCGAATATTTATCACCCGGATCATAAGTAGGGTTTTGGAATTTCGGGTAGAGATTGGGGAAATTCGGCACCTGACTATGGTCGATCGGCTGAATCAAACCTTCCGATACCAGCCGGGCGACGTAGTAGCTTGAAGGCACCACAACATCGAATTCCGAATCCCCACCAGCTTTCAACTTGGCTTCCATCTCGGAATTTGAACCGTAATCTGTCTCGTTCACGGCGCAGCCGCATTGTAGTTCAAATTCCGTGATCAAACTTTCCGGGATATAAGCCGACCAGATAAACAAATTCAAAGTCGGCTCCGCAGCCGTCGCTGGCCGCGCCGAAAGCATGGCAGCACCACCGCCCAACAAGGCAACGGCGAGCCCGGTATGAAGTATTTTTTTAATATAGGTCATGGTCTCTCCTGTTGAAAATATCATGCCACCGCCACAAGCTGACGCTCACGGCGGCGGGTGACAAAATGATAGAGCAACGCTACGCCAATCACAGTTCCAATCATTAAACTGCCAATGGCATCGATTTCCGGTGAGGCGCCTTTGCGGGCAATCGCACCGTAAATATAAATCGGCAAGGTCACGCTGCCGGGGCCGGCCGTGAAAAAGCTGATGGTAAAATCATCAATCGATAACGTAATGGCGAGCAAAAACCCGCCGATCAAAGCCGGCCGTACCACCGGGACGGTTAAGTAAATAAAAGACTTAAAACCATTGGCGTATAAATCATGCGAGGCCTCAAACAAATGCTTATCCAGGCCCGATAACCGCGCATACACCACCAGCGCCACATAAGGCGACTGGAAGGTGACATGGGCGATCCCCATCGTCAGCAGCCCCGCGGAAAGCATGCCGGTATGCTGATTGACAAAATTAAAAAAAATCATTTCAGAAAGCCCAAACACCAGGCTCGGCATAATGATCGGCAGATAAATAATCAGGCTCGGGATTGTCCCCACCCACACACCACCGCCTTTGGCAGGGCGAAACCGGCTGAGGCCGAACCCCATTAAAGTGCCGAGCAAAGTACCAAGCGACGCCGAGCCAATTGCCAGTGTCAGCGACCGGCGCAACGCCGCCATCACCTGTGGATCACCAAATAGCTGCGAATAGCCTGCAATATTCGGCCCGCTATGCCCCAATGAGGGCGCAAATGAGAATATGCCAATAATCGCCAGTGGCGCGTAGAGCAGCACATAAACCGGAATGCTGAACCCGAACAAACCACGCCGGATCGCCGGGGGTAAATACTGGCTCACAACATCGCCTCTTCGCCGCCGCCCAACCGCTGCGTGAGCCACCGGAACGAGATCAAACCCAGACATGTGAAGACCAGCATGATGATTGTCAGCGCCGCGCCATAAGGCCAATTGGGTGCAAAGGTGAATTGCGCCGCGATCAACGACCCCATCATGGTGGCGCGATCACCACCCAATAATTCTGGCACCACATAGTCACCAAATGCCGGAATCCCGACCAGAATTATCCCCGAGAGCAACCCTGGCAACGTTTGCGGAAACACCGTATTGAAAAATAATTTCGGCCCTTTGGCGTATAAATCCCGTCCTGCTTCCACCAGGGTCCAATCAAGTTTCTCTGTCGCCGCGTACAGCGGTACCACCATGTAAGGCAAATAATTATAGGTCAGCCCCACCAGCACCGCAAAATTACCCGGCATTAAACCCAAATGCGGATCGATCAACCCAACATCCTGCGCCAACCTTGCAAGCGGTGCCTGCGGGTTTAATAATTGCATCCAGGCATAGGTCCGCACCACCTGGTTGGTCCATGAGGGCAGTACCGCGAATAATAGTAATATCGGCCGCGCATTCACCGGCCGGGTGATAATGAAAAACACCAGCGGGTAAGCAAATAAAATCGTCATCACCGTAGCGGTGCCAGCCTGCAGCAATGAGCGCAGCAGGATCGTCGCATTGGCCCCGCTCCAGCCCAAAATCCCATACCCCACCACCTCACTGAAGGAGCCGAATGTTAAGGGCAGCACAGGCGAGCCAAAATCGCTATTGGTAAAAAACGCCAGCCCCAGCATGATCGCGCTCGGGATCAGTAAAAACAATACAATCCAGAACAACCCTGGCCCGGCAGTCATCCAAAGCCGGAAACTGGCGGCGCGGGCCTCTCCTTGCACTGCGGTCTTTACCATCTCAGGCCTCGATCAGCATGATATTGTCCGGCTTGATCTCCACCGCCACCGCCTCACCGGCCCGCCAACTGCGTTCCGCCGCCGCGTTATTGGTATCCAGCGCCAGCACGGTCTGGCTGTTTTGCGTCTCCACCCGGTATTGTGTGGAAGCCCCCATATAAATGGCCTCGCGCACCACACCCTTGAAAATATTTGGCTTGTCGGCGGGCGCGTGATTATCGTTATAAATCCAAATTTTCTCGGGCCGGATCATCGCCATTCGCGCCGCCCCGATGTCGGCGGTAATCTGCAACCGCCCAAGCGGCGTTTCAGCCACCCCGCCACCCAGCGGCTGCAGCGGCCATATGTTGGAGAGCCCCAAAAACTCTGCCACAAACACGTTGCGCGGCTTCTCATACACATCCAACACCGGGCCGACCTGCTGCAGCTTGCCCTTGCTCATCACTCCAATCCGGTCCGACATGACCAGCGCCTCATGCTGGTCATGGGTCACAAAAATAAAAGTCATGCCAAGGCGTTTTTGCATCCGCAGCAATTCAATCTGCAATTCATTACGCAATTTCGCATCCAGCGCCGAGAGCGGCTCATCGAGCAGCACCACCTCGGGCTCATTCACCAGCGCCCGCGCCAAGGCCACCCGTTGACGCTGCCCGCCGGATAATTGTGCTGCATTGCGTTTGGCAAACTGCCCGATTTGCAGCAGCTCCATCATTGCATCGACACGCTTCGCCCGCTCAGGCTTCTTCACCCCCTGCATGCGCAGGCCAAACCCGATATTATCGGCCACATTCAAATGCGGAAACAGCGCGTAGGACTGAAACACCGTATTTACCGCCCTTTTATGGGCCGGCACGTCCTGCATCTCTTTACCCGAGATCAATATCCGCCCGGCATCGGGCGTCTCAAACCCGGCGATCATCCTCAGCAGGGTGGTTTTACCGCAGCCAGACGGCCCCAGCAGGGTAAAAAACTCCCCCGCCTCGATTTTCAGATCAACCCCATCAACCGCGGGGATCGATCCAGCGAATATCCGAGTGATGCCTGCCAGGGTGATGGCCCCACGCTGGGTCGCACCTGAGGCCTCATGGGGCGGCTGGCCAACAGTCTCCAGCATCACGCCTCCCACCTGTAAAAACGGTTAATCAGTCGAACGTTTCGCGTAAATGGCACGCAATTCCCCGTGTTAAAAAAGCCAAACGGCTTAGTGGCGCAAGTGTCGCCCGACCCACAGCGAGGCGTCAACTATAATTAACGCTGATATTCGATCTGTTTGATTTTGGCACTGCTGAAAACCGGTGCTAAAGGCCAACCAATGCCCGAACTCACAAAAACAGAGGAAACGCCCCCCGAGGAAATCGGCACCCGCTTGCGGGTGGTCCGGCAAATCTATGGCCTGACCCAGCGCGAACTGGCCCGCCGTGCCGGGGTCACCAATGGTGCCATTTCGCTGATCGAACAAAACCGTGTCAGCCCCTCCATTTCGTCGCTGAAGAAAATTCTAGACGGCATCCCCCTCTCGCTGGCGGATTTCTTCACCCTGAACTTCTCCCCCTCGGACAACGTGTTCTTCACCGCCGCCGAGCTCACCGAAATTTCCTTCGGCAACAATATTTCCTACCGCATGGTGGGCCGGCGCGTGGCCGAGCGGGGGTTGCAAATGCTGCATGAAACCTATCAGCCGGGCGCTGACACGGGGGAGGCCATGCTGCGCCACGCGGGTGAGGAATGTGGCGTCATTGTCGCGGGCTGCCTGGCGGTTACCGTCGGGTCGCACGAGAAAACCCTGTATCCGGGCGACGCCTACTACTTTCGCTCCGACATCCCGCACCGCTTCCGCAACCCTGGCGAGACCCCCTGCGTGCTGGTCAGCGCCAATTCCCCGCCAAGCTTTTAAGGTAGTTTTGACGCCGTTTTTACCGGCCCCGTAAAAATTCCTCTTGTGCCCCGCCTCAGGCTTGAATACATGAGGTTGCGTTATTCAAGGGCTATAACCGGTGCTTCGGGCCGGGATTAGCCGCTGCAAAGGAGCTTTTTATGAGTAAAGTTATCGGTATCGACCTCGGTACCACCAATTCCTGCGTTGCGGTCATGGAGGGCAAGGATGTCCGCGTGATTGAAAATTCAGAAGGTGCCCGTACCACCCCTTCCATGGTTGCTTTCAGTGACTCCGGCGAACGTCTGGTCGGCCAGTCCGCCAAGCGCCAGGGTGTAACCAACCCCACCAACACGCTGTATGCCGTGAAGCGCCTGATCGGCCGCCGTTACGACGACCCGACCGTGGCCAAGGACAAGGAGCAGGTGCCGTTCGGCATCGTGCGCGGCGACAATGGCGACGCCTGGGTGCAGGCGCGCGGCGAGAAATACTCCCCCAGCCAGGTCAGCTCGTACATCCTCACCAAAATGAAGGAAACCGCCGAAGCCTATCTCGGCGAGAAAGTCACCCAGGCGGTCATCACCGTTCCGGCCTATTTCAACGACGCCCAGCGCCAGGCTACCAAGGATGCCGGCAAAATCGCCGGTCTGGACGTGCTGCGCATTATCAACGAACCCACCGCCGCGGCATTGGCCTACGGCATGGACAAAAAGAACGCCGGCACCATCGCGGTGTATGATTTGGGTGGCGGCACGTTCGACATTTCCGTCCTGGAACTTGGCGACGGCGTGTTTGAGGTGAAATCCACCAACGGCGACACGTTCCTCGGCGGTGAGGATTTCGACCAGCGCATCATTGATTACCTGGCCGACGAATTTAAACGTGACCAGGGTATCGACCTGCGTAAGGACAAGCTGGCCCTGCAGCGCCTGAAGGAAGCTGCCGAGAAAGCGAAGATTGAACTTTCCTCCTCGAAGGAAACCGAAATCAACCTGCCTTTCATCACCGCCGACGCCTCCGGGCCGAAGCATCTGGTGGTGCGCTTAACACGCGCCAAGCTGGAATCCCTGGTCGATGACCTGATCGAGCGCACCCTCGGGCCGTGCAAAGCAGCACTCAAGGACGCCGGCGTCACCGCCGATGAGATCAACGAAGTCATCCTGGTTGGCGGTATGACCCGCATGCCGAAGGTGATCGAGTTCGTAAAGAACTTCTTCGGCAAGGAACCCGCCCGCAACGTCAACCCTGATGAAGTGGTGGCTATCGGCGCCGGCATTCAGGGCGCGGTGCTGAAGGGCGATGTCAAGGACGTGCTGCTGCTCGATGTCACCCCGCTGTCGCTCGGCATCGAAACCCTGGGCGGCGTATTCACCCGTCTGATCGACCGCAACACCACCATCCCGACCAAGAAGAGCCAAACCTTCTCGACCGCCGATGATGGCCAGACCGCAGTGACCATCAAAGTGTTCCAGGGTGAGCGCGAAATGGCAGCCGACAATAAGCTGCTCGGCAATTTCGACCTGCAAGGCATTCCAGCCGCCCCGCGCGGCGTGCCGCAGATCGAAGTGACCTTCGACATCGACGCCAACGGCATCGTTTCAGTGCAGGCGAAGGATAAGGCCACCGGCAAGGAAACCCAGATCAAAATCCAGGCGTCTGGTGGTCTGACCGAAGCCGATATTCAGCGCATGGTGCGCGAAGCCGAAGAGAACGCCACGGCTGACAAGGCCCGCCGCGAAGCTGTTGAGGCCCGCAATCAGGTTGAGGCAATGATCAACCAGACCGAGAAAACCTTGAAGGATGCCTCGGAAACCGTCTCGGCGCAGGATCGCTCCGAGGCCGAGGCCGCCATCGCCGCCGCCCGAACGGCGCTCGAAGGGTCCGATACAGCCGCGTTGCGTGAGATCAACGATCGGCTCTCCGCCATCGCCATGAAAATCGGTGAAGCGATGTATAAGGCGCAAGCCGATGCCGCGCAGGGCGAACCCACCCCGACAGGGCCAAAAGGCGAGAAGATCGTCGATGCCGAGTTCGAGGAAGTCGATGACAAGAAAAAATCTGCCTAAGGTTTTTTCAATCATTTAAGCCGCGGCACCCCGGAGCTTCAGGCTCCGGGGTTGCTGCGTTTCAAGCAAAGGCTCTTATCGGGCAATGGCGAAACCAGATTATTATACCACTCTTGGCGTACAGCGCGGTGCCAGCGCCGAGGAAATGAAGAAGGCCTACCGCAAGCTGGCGATGCAGTACCACCCGGACCGCAATCCTGGTGATCATAAATCTGAGGCCAAATTCAAGGAACTCAACGAAGCCTACGATGTTCTGAAGGACGACCAGAAACGTTCCGCTTACGATCGTTTCGGCCATGCGGCGTTTGAAAACGGCGGCGGCGGTCATCCGGGCGGTGCGGGCGGATTCGGCTTCGAGGGCGGGCTTGGCGATATTTTCGACCAGATGTTCGGCGGCGGTGGCGCCCGGCGTGGCGGTGGCGGTGTGCAAACCGGCGCTGACCTGCGGGCTTCCGTCGAGATCAGCATGGCTGAAGCCTTCAGCGGCACCAAAGCCAATGTAAGGATTCCCACCCGCGTCAAATGCGATGCCTGCGCCGGCTCCGGCTCGGCTGACAAAAACGCCAGTGCGGATAATTGCGCCACCTGCGGCGGTGCCGGCCGGGTTCGTGCCCAGCAGGGCTTCTTCGTGGTGGAACGCACCTGCCCCACCTGCGGCGGCGCTGGCCGGGTGGTGCGCAACCCTTGCCGGGTATGTTCCGGCGCTGGCACCGTACCGCGCGACAAAACCCTGGCCGTGCAAATTCCGGCTGGCGTGGAAGACGGCACCCGTATCCGCCTCTCAGGCGAGGGCGAGGCCGGTGGCCGTGGTGCGCCGCCAGGCGATTTATACGTCCATGTCGCCATCCGGGCGCACGATATTTTCCAGCGTGACGGTGCCAATATTTTTTGTCGCGTGCCGCTGCGCATGACTCAGGCCGCATTGGGCTCGGAAATCGAAGTCCCTACCATCGATGGCACCGGCGCCAAAGTGAAAATTCCGGCGGGCACCCAAACCGGCGACCAGTTCCGCCTGCGTGCCAAGGGCTTCTCGGTATTGCGCAGCGCCCAGCGCGGCGACATGTATATCCAGGTGGCGGTGGAAACCCCACAAAAACTCACCGCCCGGCAGCGTGAATTGCTAGAGGAATTTGAGACCGAGGCCAAAATTCATGCATCGCATAGCCCGGAGCATGACGGCTTCTTCGCCAAGGTGAAGGAATTTTTCGACGGGCGCAGCTGAACTCTTCAAACCTTTACAGCACGTGACGTTTTGTAAACGCCGCTGACGCCGGCATTTCCGCACGCCATATATCGGGTATTGTCGCTCTTTTCGCGCAGGAGGATTGTCATGTTGCTCAACACTCGCCCGGCCCGCGCCGCCATGGTGCTGGCCCCGTTGGTTGCCCTCGGGGCGTGCACTGTTGCACCCCCCACTGGCCCCAGCCTTGTGGCATTACCAGGCCAGGGTAAATCGCTGGCGCAATTCCAGCAGGATGACCAATACTGCCGTAACTATGCCCAGGAACGTGTCGGCAATGGCGGCGCCCAAAGTGCCGCCGCCAGCGCCAACGCCACCAACACCGCGGTCGCCGGCACGCTCATCGGGGCCGCTGCTGGGGCTGCCCTAGGCTCGCTCAGCGGCAATGTCGGCGCCGGGGCGGCTATCGGTGCGGGTGCGGGCCTGCTAGGCGGTGCGTCGGTGGCCGGTGGTGATGCCCAAGCGACCGCAGATAATCTACAAGGCCAGTATGATACGTCTTATGCGCAATGCATGGTCAGCTATGGTGACACGATCCA
>VFSW01003931.1_pt1 | contig 22229 bp, 19 predicted proteins | sample 5358111 | NCBI WGS metagenome assembly VFSW01 (sample SAMN11554181, study PRJNA540505) | mine drainage metagenome | isolation source: sediment from site ElyBrook_90M | place: USA: Ely Copper Mine, Vershire, VT | collected 2017 | reverse complement strand
CGCCTTCTACCACAACGACGCCTTATACCTCTCAGCGTGCCGTCGGCCCGGATGGCTAGGCTTTGTGCTTGGCGGCCTTGGGAGGGCACGTCGAGATGGCGAGGTTTCTGATCACCTGGTCGGAGAACGCGCCGAGAGCCGACTGCCAGGATGGCGAGGCTCTGTGCGAGGCGGCCAGGAAGGGGCATGTCGAGATGGCGAGGTTTCTGATCACCTGGCCACAGAACGCTCCAAGGGCAGACTGCAATCATGGAATGGCGTTGTGCATGGCGGCTCGAAACGGGAACACCGAGATGGTGAAACTGTTGTTGCTCGCCTGGCCAAAGAACGCACCGAGGGCCGACTGTCGCCCTCGCCCTCGCCCCGCCATCGGGATGGGGTGAGGCGCTGGTCCAAACCGAACGGAACGCCGATCGAGAAGTGCGTCGGCCCGTTGCAGGAGATCAGGCGAGAGCTCATCAAGGCTCGGAGCAACGTCGCCATGCACGAGAGCGAAAGCTCGACGAGTCGCCGACTCATTTTCCCTCGAGCTCGGATCCCGATGAGTCCGTAACTCTTCTGAGGGTTCCGTGGTGTCCAAGCTTGTAAGAGGTTGGAGCGCCATCAAAAGTGATAAACGAATGGACTGCGACAAGGAGCTGATCATCGTTTCTCTGACCAAATTTTTTCGGATCCGGTCAAACTTGGACGTGTTGCTTCGTTACATCTCTCACCGGGAAGATCACGCGTCTCGATCCTCGCTTCGCGTGATCGACTGGTTTGTCACCAATTATGCCAAGCATCACAACACGAGCATATTGAAGTCCGATGGCAAGTATATCTACGTGTACTCGAGCTACCGCTCGCAACTCAAGGCTTACACGAAACACCAGTTCGATCCATTTCGCCGAAAGTACAGAATCAATTATTACTATGACGACGTCAACTTTGTCGAAACGACCATCGGACAGATGAACTTTTTCAGGTGGCTCATCGAGAACGAGATCCTGCAGTACATCGAACTCGAGCGCTCCGCAATCGAGCACGAGATGATGACGGCGTCTTGCGGCCGTGGTGGTGGTGACGACGATGAAGATTGCAAGCTTTCCAAGTCCAAAAAGTCGGAAAAGTCATCCAAAAAGATCCACGCACCATCCAAGATCTGCGAGGATTCGTGCTCCCACCTCAACGTTCTTAAATCAGGCGCCAATATCGTGTTCGCTTAGCGGAGCGCCGGGACGTTGAGCTTTGCGTCACACGCGAGCGGCACCAATGGAGGCGGCACGTCCTTGCCGGACATCATTACGTAGTTTCCGGCCGGGTAGTACTCGCACGCGAGCGTCGCCGGAAAGACTCGCTGGGTGTCTGGGTCGACGGTCCCGTTAGGGCATCCGTTTTTGGCCGATGCAAGCGCACAACCGATCTCTTTTGTCGTGTCCCATATCATTTGCGTAAAGTGTCCCGCGGTGAACGCCGGGTGGCTGTAATCATAATGGCACGCCTCTGTCCAGTACCACATGTCGACGTTCGAGGCCACGGTGTCTGCTCCGCCCGCGATCAGGTTTTCGCCGTACGGCAGCGGAGAGTGTGCGAACAAGCAGTTTTTCGCATAGTAGTCGTTGGCTGCTTTGGCCAGGTTCGTGTTCCAAGTGAGCGGCCCGAGACCATGTTGAGCTCGGCGCGTGTTGTGGATGGCCAAGATGCGGTCCCGCTCGGATGCAAGCAGACCGTACTCTGTGTTTCCCGACGTGTTTCCCGACGAGTTTCCCGACGAGTTTCCCGACGAGTTTCCCGACGAGTTTCCCGACGGGTTTCCCGATGAAAAAGGTGTCGCACGGATCGAGTCGCAAGGCGAAGCCTGAAAGGATTCGTCTCGTTCCCCTTGCAAAGCCCACATTGTCGACAAGAGCAGAGCCAGCGTGGTTGCGGCGAGCGCAAATACGAGCTGCGACATGTTACAATGTGTGCCCAAAGGAATCGACCGCCCCTCGTGAACGGCGCGCGTCTCGGCAACGGGGTCGAATTTCGGTCCCATGTTCAACTGAAAGCTCGACACAACGATCGCAATGCGGGTGGAAATCGTCGACCAAGATGTCATCTCGTTCTATTCCAAACATTTTGCGCGAGAAGACGCAGAGCGCGACGTCCGAGAGATCGTGCGCGCGCACGTATGCCTTGTGCGGCGGTACCTTGTGCGCGACGCATCGAGGACCGAGGCGGACCGGACCGAGGCGATGCGGGCCGAGCTGGAGCGCGTCGTCGGTACCCTGGCCGCGGCGTCCAAAGAGGAGATGGGCGGACTTGCAAAGACGATTGCCGATTTCACGTCGGCGGTGCAGACCCAGTTGCTCGGCCTGATCGGCTCGGTCGAGCGCACAGTCGGCAACGGCGTCATGGCCTCGGCGAGCCAGGCAGTTCGCGAGCACCTCGATGCCGACCTCACACGCCTCGCCGGATGCGTCGACCGCCTCGGCGGCCCGACCGCGTCCATCCACGCCGCCGTCCAGGGCATGTGCGCCAAGATGGACGAGATGAGCAGGCAAGTGTTGCAGGCCGTGCGGCCGACCGAGTCCAAGCAACGCGGGAAGCAGGGCGAGCAGCGCCTGTTTTCGCTGCTGAGCGAGCGGCTCACGTCGAGAGAAGACTACGTCGTGGAGCTCGTGTCCGGCATCGCTCACAACTGCGACATCAACGTCCGGCGCACAGGGTACCCGGACGTGCGCGTCGAATCCAAGGCGATCGGCGAGACGACCGGCGAAAAAGTGCGCGCGTGCGAGGTCGAAAAGTTCAGGGCCGACCTGATGTCGACCAACGCGCACGGGATCTTTGTGTCGCTACACTCGGCTATCGTCGGCAAAGGGCGTGTAGGCATCGAGCAGCTCCCGAATGGCAAGCTCGCCGTGTACCTCTCTAACAACGAGTTCGACGTCGACTCGATCCACGACGCGCTCGTGCTCATCTACCACCTCGACAAGCGCGCGGGCGGCTCTGAGGCCATCCGGATCGCCCCAGAGACGATGCAGGCGTGCGCGGCACACCTGAGCGACGTCGGCCAGAAGCTCGCAAAGGCGAGGACACACGCGAAAGAGACGCTCGCGATCTTGAACGAGCTCTCGATCGACAAGGTCGAACAGATCCTCTTTGGCGGAGGGGACGCCGCTTGCAAGCCGGTGGCAAAAAAGGTTGCCCAACAACGCGCGAAACCGCGGGCCGAAATTGTCGCAACCACTGTAAGAACAACGGATTTGGAGCCGTTGCCATGTTCTTCGAAAAGGTGACGCGCGTTCGAAACGCGCCGCCAGATGTCTACGAGCTGCTCAAGGCCGTGCCTCGACCCCGTGGCGGCGACGAAGCCGAGCCGCTCGAGTGGTCGAAGCTCACAAGGGCGCTGCGCCTGCGACCCCACCTCGTGGCGCTGAGCCGGCCAGGCCGGCGTATGACGCTCGTGGTCTGTCGCTCGGGCGCGTTTTTCGTGAGCAAAGGCGAGGTCTTTGCCGCCTCGCTCCTGTTTCGCACGTGCTTGTTCCAGCATGGCGCGGTCTTCACGGGCACGCTCGACGAGACTTCGAGCGTCTTTACTATCCTTGACGTGCACCGCTTCGGCCTGTGCCAGCACCGACACAACAAAATGGATCTCGTCGACCGATGCAGGCTGATCCAGTGGGTGTTGCTCGACATGTATGTACACGATGACGACGCGCCGTGCGCCTTCGAGACCGACACCATGTGGCATTACGAGGACATCTCGATACCGGCGCGGGCGGCCGAGCTCGAGCCTGGGACGCGTGTCGTCTTCCGGCCTCTGAGGGGCACAGCGACGCTCGCGCTGGCCTCTCCGGCGGCGTCTTCGAGGGGAGGCCTCGAAGAGGAAGAAGACGCGACTTCGACGGCTTCCACGCGTGGGTTCTGGGCGATGCGGTTGCCCAAACCAGACTGCTACGTGCTTTACGACGGCCCGACCGGCACGGCCGGCGTGACCAGGCGGATGGGCGTCGACACGATGCGGACCAGCCGAACGATGGCGCAGCTGTTTTTGGGCGTGTCGTGCAGGGCGAGGTTGTATGTGGTGTGTCGGTTCGACGAGGTCATGAAGCGATGGACGCTGTCACTCGAGCCTGACAAAAATGTCGAACGGAAGAAACGATGCCCGCCGAAGGCAGACTATCAAGGATGGAGGATCTGAGCAGGATGATCAAGCAACGCTCGCTTCTTTTGTACTCTTGTGTCGCGCTTTGCCTCTTGTTCGGTGCGTTTCTCGCGTGGAACGTCCTCGCGATATGGCGGCTGCTGACCGCTCAGCCGCAGGTGGACGAAGATTCCGTCGCCCGCGTTCCGGATGCGACCTCCCCGTTGGAGAGCGACTCTGTGACGTTCGAGCGCGTCTTGCACGACCAGGACGCGAGCCCGACCAAGGTGCGGCACCAAGAGGAGTCTGACGAGATATGCCGCCGGCGTCCAGTGGGCCGACAGTGCTCGGCAGACCCCGGCGCCGGTGGCGGAAGGGCCGTGTTCGCACCAGAGATGGATTGATCGCACGCGCGACCGAAAATGCCGCGAGAACGAGTGTTTGTTCGGCGCTCCGAAACCGGGCGCTCCGAAACCGGGCAAATATATTTGCACACGCAGTTTCTCTCCACAATTGTTAATAACCTCAATGGTACGAGTCAAGCCGATCCCTCGCAAGCGCGATCACATGACAAGAAGCAAAGACAAGCAAAAAAAGGTAAGCGGTAAGAAGTGAAACCTCGTGAAACCTCGTGAAACCTTTTGAAACCTTGTGAAACCTCGTGAAATCGCAGGTCCAGCGACGCATACCGACAAAGGAAGAGATTGAAGAGCTGTTTTGCCGCGTCATCGCAGAGAAGGCCGGGGCGGGCGAGACGACGAGCGAGCAAGTCACGGTCTCCGAAGATGCCTTGTCTTTCACGCGTTTGATTTCTGTTTTTTTGGATTTGTAACCCTGAGTCAATGCGAACGTTCAAGGCCTTTGACAAACTCGAGCAGCTCGTCACGCTCCGGAGTGCCCACCTCCACTCTACCACCCCTCTCGGACGGCGACAGCTCGAAAGCTTCGTCGAACCGGTCGATCGTCGCTGCCCTGTCGAGCAGTGCGTGGATGACGAGCAATGCAAGCATGACGAATGCGGAACTTTTGAACGCGTCTGCGGCAAACGACATTTTGTGTTTTCCGCGTTCTACTTTCGTTCCCGATTAAAATGGACCGCACACGGCGCACGCACAGCGACAAAGGAAGAGAGATTGAGGAGCTGGTTTTCGCAGAGAAGGCCAGGGCAGGCGAGACTACGAACGAGCGAGTCACGGTCTCCGAAGATGCCTTGTCGCATCTGCGCGGCATACGACAAGGAATTTTTTTCAGGATCGAAAGGAAAAAACCACCGTTACCTTGCGCTTCGACATGGATTCACTCGACCGCATCGGCAAGGTGTTGATGTGCCTCGGGTGCCACATCCATGGGCAGTACGTTAGCGTCTACGTGCTCGCGGGCGAGCCGGTCGACCGGATCCGCTGCACGGTTCCTCGCGCGAGCTTCAACTTTGTCAAGGCCACGCTCGAGCTCGACTTCAACGTCACCCCGGTGGCGGGCCTCGAACATGCCTTTCTTATCGGCCCTGAAAGGGTCCTCGTCGAAATGCGCATGTACTCGCCGCAGCCGTGGAACTCGCCGCAGCCGTGGGGGTCGGCCGATGGCGCGACCGATTTTCGACGCGCGTTCGACATCGACGCTCTCTCGATCAGTAAGCGCAACATGTACGCCGCGTCGACGCCGTTCATGGGCACATTGCTCGACCGCATCCGGCGGCGCGTCTTTGCCCTCGCATCGCTGCCCGAGGGCAGAGATGACGAAGCGGTCGTCGATGCCGCAACGATAATGAAGGACGCGTTCGGGCTGGTCAAGCGAGGGTGGACAATGGAGCGTCGCGAGGGGGCGGGGTGGACTGTCTCGAATTTCGGAGGTTTACGAGCCCGACGAGATTCTAAATTTTCCGAGCTCTCGAGTTCCCACGTGTGCCCGATCTGCTGCGACAAGATCGCCGACCGCTCGATCGCAGTCGAGCTCGCGTGTGGCCACGTCTTCCACGTCTTCTGCGGACCGGCCGGTCGAGGTGGGCTGCACGAGTGGCTCACCATCGGCAAAGACTGCCCCTGCTGCCGATCGAGAATCCTTTCTTGACCGATGTCAAGATGATCGTCATCGAGGCGCCGCCGCAAGAGCCGGCGACCGTCGTCGAGTTCGAGCGAGAGCGGGTGACCGTGATCCTGCTATGCGCCCCAGACAATTCGCTCGCAAAGCGGGTCGCGGGTGGTGGCAAGGGGGCGCCGAAAAGCCTGTCGCGTCTGGACGCGAGCACCCTCGAGGCCCGGCACGGGCCCCGTTACTTCGAGCGGCTAGGCCTGCACCGGGCGTACCAGCGTGATGGCTCCGTCGCAGGAACGTGGAGGTTTGTTGTCAAGAGCCGCGCGTTGGACGACGATTCGACCATCGCCGACCTGTACCGCCAGCTCGAGGCCGCCAGCTTCCCGTCGTCGTACGTGTGTTACGTGTCGGCCGACGGGAGCGACCGAGCGCTCGGGATCGAGCACGAATTCCTGACCGACGACGCAGAGAGGGCCGGCTTCCCCGCTGCGCCTGGCGAGGGCGAGGAGATCTGGCAAGCCTGGCGAGGCAGGGTCGTCCAACGCGAGCGTCTAGGTCTCCGGCTGCGGTCATTTCGCGGTGAAACGCCGTTCCGCGGGTTTTTGACATCTGACCCGCTGTACCGCATCCCGCGCGTGTGGCGCTCAGATCCGGCTGGACCAAAGATCGAGCCTTTCGCGTATGAGGGTGCCCGCTTCCTCGCAGGAACGATCTCGGCATGCGAGTGGTCGCTGAGCGAGACTTCGCCGGTCGACCCGATCGATCTGTTCTCGGCGTTCGAGCCTGACGAACGGACGCCGGCCGCGCTGCTGCGTCCACATGCGCTCGTCAAGGTGTATGGCAAGGCCTCGATCAAAGTATTTGAGCAGCTGGACCGGCTGTCTGTGAGGGCCGACGAAGAAGTACAAGTGCTGACCTTCTTGTCCGAAGAGGAGGGTTTCGGAGGCATATACCGCGACATCTATTCCGAAACGGTCATCACTGGGCTTGCCGACAAGATCTCGGCCGAGCGTATGCCGGAGCTCCGACAAAAGGTCGGGCCGAGGGGTCGCATCTCGACCTTCTCGGCGACGTTCGTGAACGACCTCGGTGCAACAATCGCGTTCGACGTGGCCGACGAGGACGAACCGCGCACGTGGGATGAGACCGCGCGGCTGATGGCGAGGACGCTGCGGACCGCCGGCGGAGGGCGGGCGGAAGACTTCCTGGCCGAATACTTTCGCGGCGAGGAGAACTTTCTGAGCTTGGAAGTCGCGCCGGTGGCCGGCGAGCGCTCGTTGCTCGACGCGCTCAAGGCGGCGGACCCGGACCTGTTCAACCGGAGGGTCGACGACGGCAAGACGTACGGAAAAGTCTGCCAGAACATCCGACAACCGGTCGTCCTCACTACCGAAGACATCGTTCGAAATGGCATCCTTTTAACCGAGGGCATCGGGGACGTCGGCTCGAGCGTCGCGTTCGGGTCCTCGGTGGCGACCATGAAGGCCAACACGTACGCTTGCCCGGACGTTTGGTGCCCGGTCAGCAGGGTGGCCATGTCTCACGCGCAGTTTTCTGCACGTGACAAGAAGTGCCCAGAGGGACCCGAGCGTGAGCGCCCGATCGTTTTCTCGGACGAATCCGCATACTGGAGGGACGAGAAGACCGGTAAGCCCAGACAGAGATACGTGGGCTTCCTGGACCCAAAGGACCACCGCGATGGCCTGTGCATGCCGTGTTGCTACGCGAAGAAAAAGGATGTCGCCGACTGCGTGCGGTCCGCCGAGGCCAGGATCTATGGCAGGGCCGTTAGCGATTCGATCGAAAAGTCGAGGAGGCAGTCGAGCGGAAAGTATGTGTTGTCGGCACAGAGCACGCTCGCCGACGGGCGGATCGGGCTTCTCCCGCCGTATCTCGAGGACGCGCTCGGCCCTGGGCTCTACCGCGTCGGGCATCCGGTCGAGGCGCACAACCAGCCGACGCTGGAGGCGGTCGTTCGCTTGTTCGGGTCAGCGACAAAGGTCGAAGAGCTAGCGGAGAGGCTCGTCGAAGCGGCGCGCGACCTCGAGATCTTTGTCTCGCTTTCGGACGGTCTGGTGCTCAAGGCGTTCAAGGAGGGCGTCGACCCGCCGGGACTCGGCGAGACGCGAGAAAGGCTGTCGCGCGAGACGTCGAGGGCTTACGTCACGCGCTATTCGATCGACCTAGACGACGACGGGGACGTCTTTCGCGAGTCGTTTGTGCTCGCCGCGCAGGACAAGTATCTGGAGGTCTTGAACGACCCGAACTTTCGAAAGCGGCGCGACCACGTCGAGGACCTGCTGACGCGCGTCCGCCCGGACCTGGCGTTTTTGTTTGTCGACGATGACCGTCGTGACGCCAACCTGGTCGAGCGAGCCAGCGGGCGCCGCGTGGTGATCGTCCTCGAGGGGACACACACGAGCAACCTCGTATGCGGGAGCGACGGAGGTGTGTTGCACGAGCAGTCTAGCATCCCAGACAGGTTCTTCCGAGATCCGCCCGCACCGTTGCCAGACGGAGCGACGAAGCTCGTTGTCTCGCTGGACCGCGCGATCGTCGGTTACGAAACCGCCGACGGATCTGTGTTGAAACTCGCCGAAGGCAGGGCGCTGCCAAGGAAGCTTCCCAAAGGTCTGACGTTGGCGTACGAGGTGAACAGCCTGGATCGCGCGATCTTTACGCGATCTTTACGCGATCGGCAGACTGATACCGACCGCCGGGCGGCGTGGCTCGATGATGTCGAGTTCGCGCGAATCCTGGCCATGGCTAGGCGCCCAGAAACGCCGGTCCCGCTGCACGCGCGCATCGCGATACTCGCATCCTTGTGCCGTGGCGAGGTTCCCGATCATGAGCTGGCACGCATGATCACGCAGTTGCGCCCGCCGAGGGTTGAAAAGCGTCCGGTCGGCGGCGTTTCGGTTGCGGAGCTCGGACGGGTATTTACCAACATTGTTCGTCCGTTTCAATTCGACGAGATGTTCGTTTTCACAAATCGGTGAGGCAGAGGCGGCGTCATGCACGCCGCCTCTTGATGGCCGGACCCTCGGCCTCCTCTTCTGTGTCCTGCCTGCGCTCGAGGCCGAACGCCGCCTCGACCGCCCTTCGTTGGATCGCCGCTTCAGCCTCGCCGACTGTCGTTTGCCACACTTTGCGGAGCAGCGACTCGCACGTCTCCCTCTCCGCTGGGTCCTCGACCAGCATCCCGCGCAGGAGCATCTTCTCGACTTCGGACGCGCCCCGCGCATCGAGTTCCGACAACATGCCCCGAAGCCGCTCGCGCTCGAAGCCTTGCTCGGTGCACAGCTCCGGCGGCGGGCGCCCGGTCAGGAGTTCGAAGATGACGCACCCGGCCGACCAGACGTCGATCTGCGTCGAGTACGTCGCCAAGCCGCGGATGAGCTCCGGCGCACGATACGGCTTGGTCGTCACGTACAATGTGAACGCTGGCAGCCCGATTTCCTGGGAATCGCACATGACCCTTGCCATGCCAAGATCGGCGATCTTGAGGTCCCCATGGCGCAGGAGCAGGTTGTTCGGCGAGATGTCCCGGTGTGCCACCCCGCAGGCGTGCATGTGGGCGAGGCCCTCGATGAGGTGCCTCGCAAAGCGGTGCCGTTCCTCGACCGCAAACCTCTTGTACCTGAACGTGCGCCCGTTGGTCGTAGACTTGCGGCGCCTGATTGCGCTCGAGAGGCTGTGCGAGAGGGATGTACAGCGCCCAGGGAACAAGAAGAGGGGAGTCGCACATACCTTTCGTCCATCAGCTCCAGCACCATCCCAAAGCCCCCTCCGATGGTCGGTGACAGCATGCCGTGAAACTCGACGATCCTTTCGTGGCTGAGCGTGTGCATCAACTGCGCCTCGCGTTTGGCGTACGTCCGCTCGACATCGGTATCGGTCGTGACCATCTTGACCGCGACCTTTGCATCTGGCTGCTGCGGGTCCGGCGACGTAGCATTGGCCTCGTACACGCGGCCAAACGAGCCTTTGCCGATCAAGCGCAACGAAAGCAGCCTACGATGGCTCGGGAAGAACTTGATGCTCGCGGAAGCCATTGAATGGAATTCTATTTTTCTCGTTACAAGCCCATGTTATGATTGTACCGCATGTCCTGTACATACAAAGCCACGCCTTTTGTGCTCGTTGAAGGCTTCGTTGATCGCCTTGCGTTTTTTCCTCTTGTCTGCAAGCAAGTGAACCAAAGTTCACCCCAGAGTTGTCAAGCACGATAATGTTTTTACGACAATGTCTCAAACTCACCGGCATACACATGTTTGCAAATGAGGTCAACCATGCGGGGGTGATGCAAAGCAACCATGGTCGCCGTGTGTGCATCGACCTCGTTGTTCATGAGCCACCTTGTCGCCGAGATTTGGGACCCCGGGTCGGCCAGCGCCGGGTGCGTCCCATCGTACAAAAAGGCCTCGAAGTCTTCTAACTGGATCCTCTCGATGCCAAACGTACTCTCGAATTTCTTCTGAAGCTCTTCTGGCACTTGTTCGTACAAGTCCTTTATGCGGTTGCTGCTCTTTGGCGACGTTGCGAACACCAGCGAGCCAGCATGGAGGTGGATGGCGAATCGGAACTGCTTGTACGCGTCGTCCGCATTCTCTGCCGCTCCGAAATAATCCGGCCAAGGATTGGCCATTTCTGAATTATGAACCTTTGGCCATCTCGCACAAATATATAAGAGGCCAAGACCCTGAGGGTCTGGGGGTTCGTATGGGTGGACCCCGATCAAGTCGTCGGGATGCCTCGCGTTGAGTTTGCCACAAGCGACGGTGGAGTCGGAAGCTACAGTACGGAAGCGACCGCGATCGGGACGAGCATCGCCGCCAGGAACTCGCCGACGACGTAGAAGGCTGTCTTTCTTGTGTGCAACCGATCAAGTCGTCGGGGTGCCTCGCGGCGAGTATGACGAGCAAAAATAGCTGTTCTCGTCGATCATCGGGAGCTTGCCCGAAATAATGCGCACAAACTGCTCCATGCTCCTTCGTGTCGTCGGCGACGCAACGATTGCGTTCTCTTGGGTGGAGCATAACGCGGACTCGGCGTCCCGATCTGATGAGCCATTGCCGCTCCTCGCCTTTGTGGTCCGGTACGCCTGACCCCCCTCGAACGCGACACCATACCAAGGCGCGACCGCGATCGGGACGAGCATCGCCGCCAGGAACTCGCCGACGACGTAGAAGGCGGTCTTTCTGGGATCGGGGCATCGAAACACGACCTGGCTCGCAATCGCACGCGCCGGGTTGAGCGCGGCGCCGGTCCACGGGGCGGCCGCGGAGGCGGCGGCGTACAGCGAGATGCCGACGATGAGCGGTCCGGTGTTTCCGTAACCGCTCTTCTCCTGCGTGTACCACACGACCGAGAAGACCGGCAGCAAAAAGCAAAACGTGCAGATGGCCTCCCACGCAAACACTCGCGCGTCTGAGAGGTCGGCGGCCGGAACGAAGCACCCGCTGTACGGGCTCGTCGCGACGGCCGAGCCCGGCGTCAGGCCGGGCACCGCGGCGGCGATGAACATGGCGCCAGCGACCGCGCCGGCGCACTGAGCGAACCAGTAGACGATCAACTCGATCACGTTGGTGTACCCGAGGATCGTAAACGTCAGCGACAAGGCCGGGTTCAGGTGGCCTCCGGACATGCGGGCCGTGTAGTAGACGAGGACCGCGAGCGCCGCCGCGTTCGTCAGGGGCATCGCCGAGACGGAGCCGACAAAGTGGAAGATCATGCAGCCGATGAACTCGGACATGAATTTTGTGAGCAGGCTGGGGCGCGTCCCGACTACGATGGAATCTTGGTAGGCCTTGTTGATGACCTCGATCGCGCGTCTCATCATCGTGAGTTTACCGACAAATATTTTGCATTGTCGTAGATTGTCCCTCGATGCCGATCGCATCAAGCGGGACTTTTGATCGCCTTGATCGCGTTGATACACGCCATCAGGAGGCGGGTCGTGTTGACGACCTTGTACCGCGTGCGCGTCCCGTAGATAAAGTACGCCCGGTTCTCGAGAGGCCGCTGCAGCGACAGGAAGGTCTTGTCGCCGGCCGCCTCGTAACAGACCGTCTCGACCGTCGCGTTGACCTTGGTGCCGACCGAGCCCTGCTGCGGCCCGACCACCAGCTCGAGCTCGTCGCCTGGCCCAATCTTTTCAGCGTGCGCGCCGTCGATCGCAAGCAGCCCGCCGGCAAAGTAGCCAGGCGAGTACACGTTGGGCACGAAGCCATCGACGTCGTTCACCGCGCCCGGGAACGCGCGCTCGACCTCCTCTGCCAGCACGCCGAACTCTGGCCGGCCGACGCCGCTCTCCTCGCGGAACGTGTAGTCGTAGATGTTCAGGTCCGCGAGCGCGGCGAGGTCGGCAGACGGCGACCGCTCGCGGATGTCCTGCTTGAAGACCCGGTCGGAGACGTGCGAGACCGACTGCGCGACCACCGCGCCTTCTACGAAAAAGTGCTTTTTGCAGAGCGCGTGGTCGTCGAACGGCGACAGCGACAGGGTGGAGTCGATGACCAGGCGGCCATCGACGACCTCGATGTAATGTGGGCCTTTGAAAACGATCGAGCTGTCCACGGCGGTGGCGACCGGTGCGACGGCCCTGACCGGCGCCAGGAACGCGACGGTCCCGGTGCCGATGTTCGAGAGGTCGGCCGCGCGCCCGAGGCGACGGAGCACTACGCTGAACGTGAGCACCGAGGACTCGTCTGGCGTCACCGAGACGAGCCGCCACGCGCGATCGAACAAGAACGCGGTCGAGCCGACGAATGTCGCCAGGGAATCGGCAGTCAGTGACCGCCTGTCGAACAACGTCAAGGTTGCGGTCACAGACTCGGGCGAGAGGGACGCAATCGAGTCGACCGACACCGGTGCGCCGCGCAGAATCATCCGCGCCGTCTGCGGCCCGGCGGCGGCGGACGCGGCCGTGGCCGTCGTTGTCGATCCGCCGAGGTCGAGCCTGAGCGCCCCCCCACGAGCGACGCCGATCGTCACAGGGCGCGCCTCGACGCTCGGCGCGCTGAGCAGCACTATCATCGAGGCGCTGCCGGCATCGGGGGATGATGGGACCAAGAAGGTCGATGGCGACGGCTGGATCACCACGCTGCGCCTGCCATACGAGGCCTCGGTCGAGAGCGTCGAGATCGTCTCGCTGACGACGCACGGCGCCGGCGACTCGAGCGGGCGAAAAGTGACCGAGGATCCAGCCTCCATCGGGTAAGGGTCGCCGGCTACCAGCTCGAGCTCGATCGACCAGACGCCGGTCTGGCCGCCGACGCCGGTGCATCCGGCGAGCACGTACAGCGACCAAGGGCCGACGCCGAGGAGCGCGTTGACGTACTTGTCGAGGCCGGCCGTGCAGCTGACGGTCGCCGCGTTCCCGGGCCCGGTCGAGATGATTGTCATCTGCGTGGCTTGTGTGGCTTGCATGTCTTGCTGCGTAGTAAGTTGCGTAGGTTGCGTAGGTTGCGTCGAGGAAGGCTCGCAGACGATCGCGCGGATCCGTTGCGAGATATCGGGGAGGCTGTATGGGGTCTCAGCGTCAGCCGAAGCGAACGACGAGTCGCTCGACACGGTAAACATGACCCCATCGACGCACAACGGCGTCCCGGCGGCGAAGCTGGCCGCGCTGGCAGGCAGCGGGAACGAGACCATGTACATACCGACGTCCGCATCGTAGTAGCGCGTGTACGCCCGCAACGCGTCGGCCGGGAGATCGAGCAGCGCTGAGGCGCGCACGAACGAGCCTGCGACGAGCGGAGTTGCGAACGTCGATGCGCCTGAGCCGCGCAGCGCAAACGCGTCCGAGACGACGCGACCGGCCTTGATGCCGACCTCTTTCGCGTCGAGTGAAAGCATCGCGGCCTCGAGCGTCATGCTGCCGTCGGTGAAAATGCGCGGCGTCGTGAGGCGCGCGGTGCGGATGCTCTGCGAGGACATGGCGATGGTCTCGAGCGACGGCGCATCGAGGACGATGCCCTGCCTGCCAGAGAGGCGCTGCTGCACGCGCACGCCACACGGCAGCGCATAGACGGTCGAGCCGGCGGCGTATGACCCGAACCTCGCCGCGTCGCTCCCGTTGGCGATGGACAGAGAGAGGCGCTGGCCGGTCAGCGTCGTCGACCGGGCGACGACCCTCCACACCACGGTCGCCGGCTGAGCGACGATGCAGACCAGGTCGGAAAAGGACGGGGTTTCGGGGAGGCAATTCAGTTCGAGCGCGAGCTCCGAACCGCGGAACTGCGAAGCGACGACCTCACAGGGGAAGCCGGCCAACGTGACGGTGACGGTAGCGGCGACGCCCGACCTCATCGTCCCGACCGGGCGAATTGTCCGAAAGGCCATCTTTCCCGCGATGGCGTCGCCGACCGCCCCGGCCGTCCAAGTCGCGGACTTTTCCGAGTCGCTCCACCCGATTTCGATCTTGGAGGAGACCGAGAGATCCGAGAGGCTCGTCGAGGATGCCGCCGTCGAAAAGTCGAGGAGGAGGCGCGAGGGCTGGTACGCGACGGCCGCGCCGGCAAAGACGCGCGTCGGGCGGTCGGGGACGTCGAGCGCGACCACCTTGACCGCGACCATCGACGACGCGAGCAGAGCCGCGCACGTCTGCGGAAACGCCTCGGCGACCGGCGTAGCAAAGTCGCCGTGGACGAGCTCGAGCGTGCCGTCGTCAGAGCTCGACAGCACGGCGAAAAACGTTGTTTCGTCGACGCCGGGGATCGACACGGCGACGGCGGTCGAGGGCGCGAGGTCGAACGCGGCCGACCTCGCGCCCTGCACGAGGGTCAGCGTGAGCGTCGACCCGTCCGGGCTTTGGCTCGTCGATGCGACGACGCGTTCGTCGGCGAGCACGACCAAGGTAGTCGAGAGCGCTCCGAATTGCGAACGGTCGTCGAGCGAGCCGTCGAGCGCGGCGAGGTCGGCGGGGCCGGGCGCCAACGATCGGAACCCGGTCGGGTCGAACGCGAGGTGGATCGAGTCGGAAAAGACGTCACGTGAAACGATCCGCAACACCCGGCCCTGGATGCGGACCGTCGAGTATGGCTCGAGGTCGGAGAGCTCGACGCCCGAAAGGTCGCACGCCGGCGACGTCGAGCTCGGGAAAACACGGACCACGTTGACGCCCGTAAAAGTGCGGGCGAGCCGGAACAACGCTCCGGCGATCACCTGCGCCGCGTCGATCGGCCCGGGCGTCGATATCGACGAGGCCGAGACGCCTTTCTCGGCGACTCTCAGGAAGGCTTCGGTCCCACAGTCGGCCGACAAGCCGGCGTCGGAAAAGCGGAAGCTGTCGCCGGCGTCGGTCGACACGGCGAGCGCGCCCGACACGCCGAGAGCGACACCGGGCGCCGGCGGGGGGCGCACGCCGACCGTGGTGTTCTCTACGTAGAGGCCGGCGGTGCAGAGGGACGCGTTGCCGATGACGAGCTTGTTTGCGAGCGATGAGCTTCGAAACACGACGTCATGTTCGTCGACCCCAGACAAGATTCCGACGTTGCGGGATTCGATCCACCCGTTCATCGGTATTACATGTGTTTCAACAAAATTTTTGCCCGATCAACCGCTGTATTTGTCGCAAATCAACGGGGCCACGGCCGTCCACGGGACGTTGTTGTTGTTTGCAAAGTCGCAGATGCTGGCATCGCTGACGTTGGTCATCGCCTGTAGCTGGATCATGCTAGGGACGTCGCTCGCCGCATCCACGTTGGCCAGCAGCGTGTACGTGACCTCGCCCTCTTCGCCGCTCAACTTGATCTTGCTCGAGCATGCGCCGCCCTCGACCGGGGCAAAGTAGTCGGGGCAGGCTTTATTGGTCCCGACGTTGCTCGTGCTGGGCCCAGTCGGCGCCGAGATGAAGTTGACGAGCGTGATCAAGATGTAGAGCGCGATGATGATTAAACCGATTCCGACTGTGGCCATGAGCGGAAAGAATTCGCGATCCATGATCATGACATAACATCCGATGGCGGTGCAGGCCGCGAGGAGCGTCAAGACGTACAAGATCGTGCTCATGTGCGAGAGGAGCACATCTGTCGATGCCATTTGTGATTGGCGTGAGAAAATTGTCTCAAAAACCAGAAAAGGAGTCTACATCATCATCATCGTCCGACGCCCCCCCGCCGTCCTCATCCTCGTCCAGCGAAGCTTCGTCCTCATCCACACCCTCGTCGTCGTAGCCCTTGGCAGAGAGAGCGTCGCTGTCGACCGGTTCGCTGTCGTTGGCGGACTCGAGCGAGATCGAGACGTCGTCGTCCTCTTCGCCCTCCACCGAGGAAAATTCGGGCGACCCCCCTTCCTCTAGTTCTTCAGCGGCCGCCGCCAGCGGGGTCGTGGGACGGACACGGGCGGGAGGAGGGGCCGCCGCGATCATGCCGACCGCCGAGATCTTGGTGTCGTTGAGCTGGTAGCGCCGGCCTACGATCTCGACCAACATCGATTGGCCGACGACGACCGACTCGAGCGTCGGGTCGGGCTTGGTTCCGCGTATGCCGTTGCGGACGAGCACAATCTCCAGGACTGGGTCGAGCGACTCCGGGTCCAAGACAGTCGCGAGCACGCCCAGCTTGTTCGTGCTGGTGACCCGCGCCTCGACCACGTCGCCGCGTGCGGGGTTGGCGACCTGCGCGTCGAACGTCACGGCAAACTCGACGTCGCCGTTGAGCGAGAACGACCGCACGCGGCCGCCCTGGCACGCGACCGTCCGGATCGACCCGCGGCGGACGAGCCCGTGGTGGCTGCACACGCCTTCCAGACGCTTTGCGAGCCTCTCTTGGATGATTGCCCTGAAATTCGTCGTCAGCTCGCTCGGCTGGAGCACGACCCTCTCGACGAGCTTGACGTCCTTGAACACCATTGTCGAGGTGGGCGGCGAGGAAATCGCCTTACAAGTGAGGTAATGTGCGTTTCAGACGGACAATTTTTGTCGAGACAGTTTGTAAAGAAGTCCTTTTAGATGAATTCTCAAAAACAACGAACAATGGCCAAGTCTTCTGCCGCAACTGTCGCCACCGAGCCCGCCGCCGCTTCGACCAAGGGGTACATCTCCGAGACGTTTGCCAAAAAGGTCTTTGAGTCGCTGCCGGAGGGGGACCGCTCGACTGTCAACAAGAAGAGCGTGCACGCGGTCCTCGACGCGTTTGTCCGCTTGATCGTCCGCGACACGATGAACGGCGAGACGACCACCATCACCAATTTCGTGTCGTTCAAGCGCGTGATGCTCAAGGCACAGGAGTTTCGGAAGCCGACCAATGGCAAGGGCGAGGCGGCCGATGCGGCAACGGTCCACAAGCCCGAGAGGTTCAAGATGGCCGTCACCGTGATGCCGGCGATGAAGCGCCTGATGGAGTCGGTCGACGTGCCCAAGTAACACCGTATTGCAGGGTGTCCCAAAAAAATGTCCACGTTTGTAAATGTCGAAGCGCGTCCTTGTCGTGAGAGGTCGTGTCGGTCCCAAGATGGACGATCCGATGCTCGAATTCATAGCCGCTTCGCCCGCCGACCAGATCACGAGCTTTGCAGGCTCGGGGATGCCGTTCGCCAACCCTGAACAGGCCTTTGACCAGACCCCGAATCGGGGCTCCGTCGAGGTCGGCGTAGACCAAGCGTTCGAGGTGCACGTGATCGAGCCCAACTCGTTCTTGGATCGGGTCTCGGTCAAGGTCGCGCCATCGATCTTCCTGAGGTACCGGCACAATGGGCGCGTCGTCTCCGAGCAGCTCGTCATCGGCAAGAGCATCGCCCACAGGGACATATCGTATCCTTCCGAGCGGACCTCGGCATTGTTCTACGACACCCGGGCCATCGAGGAGGCGCGTGGGCCTCGAACGCAAGAGACAATCCTGTATGACAGCGAGTATCTCGTCGATCCGGGGCCGACGTTTTGGGGGTTGCGGCCGCCGGTTTGAAATCAGTTGGGATACAGGGGATACAAGTTTTGGACGATGTGTGGAGTGTTCCTCCCCGGACCCCACACGTGCATGTTGTTGTTTTCGTCGATGGCGTACGAATTGATCTGATCGCACCCGATCTCGTGAAACGTGTGATTTAAGAGCGAGCCGGCCGTCAACGCGACGGCCGAACCAAATGCGTCATTGCTGGTGCCGTCGCCGTTTGACGCGCCTGTTCCGTTATAGTACAAAAGTCCGGCCGAGTCCAGATACACGGTGTGATTCGATCCGCACGCCACCTTGACGATCGGATTGGGAAACCAGGTTGGCGTCGCTCCTTGGGCGCCGCCGCCGTACAACATGTAGGCAATGACCCAGTTGCCGGCGTCCGGGGGGGTGGGGACGATCCTGAAGCACGAGCCATCCAGGCCGATGATGACCATGTACCCCGAGGCGGCGGCCACGGCTTTGGCCCGCACTTGGCCGTCGTTCGGGCCGTAGGGGTTGCTGCATTTCACGTACCCCGCGGCCACTGCGGGCGAGCCCCTGAGATCGATCACCTGGACCGTGTTGTCAGACGCGATCGATAGCGCGTAGGCGTTCATCATCGCGACGTCGATGCCGCCGCCGCCTTCGAAGCCGGGAATCACCGCGGGGTAGTATGTGCCCTGGTACGGGCTGGCGGTCCCGGTCCCGTGGAGGACGCCGTTGGTATCGAGGATGAGCATCGCTTGTGTCCCCCCTCCTACGACGACCTTTTTGATGGTCTTGCTCGACAGCGAGCCGCCGTTGATGATGGACGGCGTCCCAGTGTCGACGTTGGTCCCGTTCCCGAGCAAGCCGTTGTAGTTGAGGCCCCACGCGTGCAACGCCCCGTAACCGTCGACCGCGGCGAAGCACACGCCACGGCAGATCGATTTGAAGCCGGGTGCCCCGGGGTACGCGAGCGAGCCCGCGCTGAACTTTGTGAATTGCTGGAGGTTGTACGTGTTCACGCCGTCGACGTTCCCGGCAATGAAGAGGTTCCCGTACAAGGAGACGAACGCGGGGTCTTGATAGCCCCAAGAGTTGACCGCCATGGTCTTTGCTATCGAACCAGAATCATGCACGGTGTTCCACGTGAACGTCGAGACCGTGGATCCGCCGCTCGCGTCCGAGCAAGTGACGGTGAGGCTGACCGTGGTGTCGGCCTTGACGTAGGCGTAGAGGTAGTAGCTCGTGGATGTCGACGACCCGACAAACGGTGCGGAAAAGAAGCCGGTCGACGTGAACGACAGCGAGCTGGTGTTCGAGACCGTGAGCAGGATCGACGAAAGGATGGCACCGCTGGCGTTGACCGAGTTGACGCCGTTTTCTTGAAGGTAATTGAGCGTTGCACCGTCGCAATGCGGTAACGCTGGGCTCTGCCACAGGAACGACGCGGTGGCTTGCGAGGGCTGGAAGCCGCCGCCGACGTTGTTGGTGAGCGTCACTGCCAGCCCGAACGTGGTCGCAGACTTGACACCCCCGTAGATGTAGTAGTCGGTCGCGGTCGACGTTGCGATATACGGCAACGAGGAGAAGCCCGATGACGTGAACGTCAGAGAGGTCGTGTTCGAGACCGTCAGGTGGATCACTGCGATCAGGTTTCCGTTGGTGTCGAAAAAGGGCTTGCCGGACCCGTCGAGCGAGTACTGCAGCTGCGCGGCGTCGCAAGAGGGCGTCGGTGCTATCGCCGATGCGAACGATGAGCCCAGCGTGATGGTCGTTGTGTTTCCCCACCGGTTGGTGACCAAGAGGTCGGTCGAGGAAGACACCGGACTCGTGACCGAGATCGCGAGCGTGCCATCCGGCGAGAGGGTTAGCCCGGCGGGCAGCGACGCGCCGCCCGCGACCGCGAACGTCAAGGTCCCCTGGAAGCGCGCGTTTTGGACGTAGCTGGCCAGCGAGAGCGTCCCGGTCGCGGGCAGCGACGCGGACACGCCGGGGCTCTGGATCGATAGCGCCGAGGCTCCCTGCGAGGTGACGCTCCCATTGGTGAGACCGACGCTCGACGCGAACGCAAAGGTGGGCGAGACGGCCGATAGCCCGTAGAACGCGTCCATCGGGTAAGGGCCGCCGGTGGCGGGGAGCGAGGGGTGCCAGTCGATGAACTGCAGGATGTTCGGCGGGTCACCGAGGCCAGGGAAGGCTTGAGCGATCGAAGCGAGGTCGATCGTTCCGGAGGCCGGGAGCTTTGGCGTCGGCATCGCTCGTTTGATGTAGCCGATGAAAAAAAACACCCATAAGGGGTTTTTACTACTACAGCCGGCAAGAGATGGAGCTGTTCGACACGAGGGAAAGCGCCGCGATCGAGGCCGCCATCCCGGCAATGACCAAGTACGCCGACGACCTCAACGCGGAGCACGTCGCGCCGACCAGAAACCAGCAGAAAAGGGCGACGGCGATCGTCTGGGAGGTCATATCGCGCCGCGAAAGGGTCATATATGGAGGCCACTCGCTCAACATGGCGCTCGTCGATCTGGGGCGCCCGGCCATCTACGTCGAAGCGGAGAGCCCGGACGTCGAGTTCTACTCGCCCGACCCGCTCGCCGACATCCGCGAGATATGCGACCGCCTCTTTGCCGCCGGGCACGATCACGTACAGGGCCGCGAGGCCGCGCACCTCGGCACGTTCACCGTCTCGGTCGAGTTCAAGCGCATCTGCGACGTCACCTGGGTCCCCAAGGCCGTCCTGCGCGCGATCCCGACGCGTTCCCATCTCCTCGACGACGGTGCCTCGAAGGTCGCGTACGTCTGCCAGCGGTTCGCGCTGATCGACCACCTGCGTATGCTGTGCGACCCGTTCACGTCGCACTGGCGCCTCGACAAGACGATCCCGAGGCTCTTGCTCATTCAAAAGCACTGGCCGGTCTCTTCGGACCCCCCCGAGTCGGACCCGCCGGCAGTGAGGAGCGCAAAGCCGACGGCGTTTGCGGCCCAGGTCTTCGAGTGGCTGGGGCAGCACTCCGGTTCGCTGGTTGCCGTCGGCGACCTTGCGAGCGAGTTCTTCAAAACCGGCGACGAGCCATGCCGCATGCCCGCACATGTCCAGGTGGTGTCGGTCGACTATGAGAACGACCTCTCTGCCTTTGCGCTCTCGTTTCCGGACGCCACGATGACCGAGCGGTACCCGGTGCTCGACCTCTTTGGCCGCTCGGCGTGCTTTTTGTCTGGGGCATGCACGTTCACTCTCATCGACTACAACGGACGCCCGGTGCCGACGATCGGCGTCGCCGCGCTCGACGAAGGAATGGGCATCCGCGTTGCGAGCTTTTCGTACACGCTGATGATGATCTTGGCCTCGAGCTTTGCCGCCAGCGCACGAGGCCACACCTCTGCCGTCGGCTGCATCGAGGCCGTCAAGGCTCGCTTGCTCCGCACCAAGGCCGACGCGATGCGCGCGGCCGAGGGGGCACTTGCGTTCGACACGACTTCGATGTTCCGCGAGATCAACGTCGTGTTTGTCGGAAAGCCCGAGACCGACATGAGCCGACACATGCTCGACCACGCGTCGTGGCTCGTGTACAACCCGGCCAACCCCAAGCGCGGCATCGACGCTATGCGACGCTTCATGTTGCCCAAGGTCGACGGCTCCAAGGTTCGGTCCAAGGCCGACTCTGCGATCCGATTCAAGCTGTACAGCGGCGGAAAATAAATAAATGAACTAGCAAATGCTGCCTGGTTTCATCATCTGCGTTGCCGGAACCATCGTGTTTGCGATCGCCTTTACCTTTTTGTTGTACGTGCGTTTTGTGGTCGGTTATGTGTCCAATGCCACTGACAATGACATCCGAGAGACGAGGGTGTCGTGGGCCATAATGGCAGCGATTCTTGGCCTTGGGACGGTCTTGGTGGGGGCGTCGATAACGAATTCATACATGGTGCGCGTTTTTGCATGAGTGGGCCGAAATCTTTCCTTCGAGGCGAATTTTTTATCCCCCGATTGGAAATGGACAGACCCGCTATGATCATTGTCATCACATTGTCCATCTTGTCCGTTTTGTTCATGTGCAACTTTGCATTGGATACGACAACGTTTGTCGAGGAGAACTTTCAAGTCTATCTCCTAAACAAACGTGGACCAAAATCTTTCTTGGAAAGCGACAACACGCCGCCGCGGACGAACAACAACGGAAGCAGGACACCTCCTCTACCCCCTCCCAGCTGGACTCCTCCTCCTCCAC
>VFSW01003930.1_pt1 | contig 22231 bp, 18 predicted proteins | sample 5358111 | NCBI WGS metagenome assembly VFSW01 (sample SAMN11554181, study PRJNA540505) | mine drainage metagenome | isolation source: sediment from site ElyBrook_90M | place: USA: Ely Copper Mine, Vershire, VT | collected 2017 | reverse complement strand
ATGCTGTCGTAGTTCCCGACCGTGATTTGCGGTTGCGAATGAGTCATCGGGTTGCCGATTAACTGGACATACACGGTGTTGCTATCTCCAACGATCGCGAGTTCGCCCCAGCTTGTGAAATCGCTCGCCGGCGAGTACTGAATTTCCACGTATGTACTGCCGCGGAATGTGATGACGGAATCGCTCGCAAACGTGAACTGCGAACCTCCGGATAACGAGGCATGAATCGTCATTTGCGGCGCTTCGCCGTTCAACGTATCCCAATTTTCTGAGACATTGACATAGCCTATGGTCGAATTGCCGACCGTTGCTGTCATTACGACGGAGTCGGGATAGGCGGAAATAACATAGCCGAACGCCCGCGAGGACACGCTCAGAAAGAGCGCGGCCATCACGAGCGCAAGGCCGAGAGGTTTTGTACCAAATAGTTTCATAGCGTTGTTTTCTAAAATGATTGTGAATGGAAACGCGAAATGGATGATCGATCATTGAATTGAACTTCGTAATCCAAATCGCACAACCGGAAAACCCGCTCGAACCCCGATAGTTACAACTTTGACTACTCAATTTATACTCAGACGAGGCAACGGAAGAAGGTTTATACGGCTCCAAGTTATTGATATAACGGGAGTTACAGGAACTCGAAAAATCGGCAATTCTGGCATTTTGCTGCGCCTAAATCATGCCCCAATCACTCGAATCACAGGAATCACAGTTCTGAGTCATTCCCGAAAATCCAGCACCCGCGTTTCGCCCTTGTAGCGAATGGTCAGAATTCCGCTGCCTTTTTTCGATTCGAGATAGGGGGAGCGGAAGAGCCAAGCGGATTCGGACGGCTTCCGTAAAGGTATGTTAATAGCGCTTCCGTCATCCGGTTGCGAGAAAATCCAACCTCCGGCATTCACGATTCGCAATGACTTGAATTTTTTCACAAAAGTTTTTGATGAAATATCCTGTACGGTCGTGCAATATAGAACATATCCTGAATTGTTGTCCGGCATGCGCAAGCGCGTTCCACCCGCCGTGGCATAGCTTGCAAATCTCGATAGTGGATAGACTCCAATCAAAACGGAGTCGAGTTTATAAAGCAGCCAGTGGGGCGCTTCATAGTCGCGCAGTACTCCCGGCCTGGGAGAATAATAATTATTGTCGTTTCCGCGATGACCATGTAACGGGTGCGTGGAGTCGATGAATAAAGTGGCCGCGGCTGGAATGAACAGATCCACCTCATGATACTTCTCGCTATCCGGCAAATCATAGAGCGCGACGAGCACATTTTTATCCTGATAAATCCGCTCGTATGGCGAGCCGCCGACCCATTTGTCCTCGCTGGTGTAGCTGGCTTTCGTGCCGGTGATGCGTTCGAGCATGAAGCTGGGATATTCGGGAAAAAACATTCCCAACTCCGTCGAACTAACGTAGGGATTGAGTCCCGTAATAATATTATTTGGCTTATCGGAATTGAAAACAAGCGACCACGATTGCTGCTGTATCGGCTGCACAATTCCGCCCTGCATCGAGCCTAAGCAATAGTCTTTCGTCATGTAATCGTACTTATATACCGGAGCATGGAAAGTGGAATCATGTGTGGTCTCGTTCGCGCTCCATTTATCCATATAGCGGAGCATTTGCCGGCCGCGTTTGAGGGAGAATTGCTCATAAGGCTCGGAGCGATCGGTCGCAATCTGTCGGATGATTTTCGGACAAACGAAATGTGTCATCGCGGCGAAGGCGACATCGGGAAGCAGATGCGATACGGAATCTTCGAAAATATATCTGCCATAGGCCGTAATCTCCGCCGCGCGCGGATTGATCGCGGCATCATCGCCCACGCGGGAGTGTGCGCCGCAGTAGCAGCCATCGAGATAATCGGCGGCATACGCGGCAAGCTCATATTCGAGCATCATTTCGAAACGGTGCTTCATTCGCGCATCTTTCGTGTACTCCGCAAGCAAGGCAAGCGGCGTGATATAGTAATATCCATAGCGAGGCGAATCCCATTCTTCCTGCCCATAGCGGACGGTCTTGTCAATCCAATGGTTCAAATATTCTTTCGATTCGGCGTAAATTTCCTTCGACGATTTGCCCATGAACCAATCGGTGTCCGGCAAATCGGGCCACGCCTGCGACATGAGCAGCAGCGAGCCATAATACATAAGAAAATGATTCTGCGTATCGCCGCGATACGGAGTGCAATGCTTCCAGCACCAGCGAATCCGCGCTTTGTAGTTAGGTCGCAGCACGTCCTGCGTCGCATAATACAATCCCGCGCAGCCATACATCCAGAACATATCGCCGTATGCGCTCGAAAGCAGCGTATCGAGTTCCCGATACGCCGCTGCCGTATCGGTTCCCAAATGAATCTTCGCCGCGACGATGGCGAAATCCCGGCGAACGGGAATCGCGGCAATGCGCGAGAGCACGAGCGATTTCGTGCGCGGCGATTGCGCGAAGACATTCGAGGCAAGAAGCATAGAGAAGAAAAGAGTGTCGAAGACACGCCATATTCCTAAGTGCCGGAGGCACGAAGTACCCGCAGCCTTGGGTGGAGCGAAGCGGAACCCCAGGTTACGAATGCACAAAACGATCATAGCCCTGTAAGGGCGATGTACGGTAAATCGCCCTTTCAGGGCTATGAAATCGGAATGCAACGTCAACCCAGGGTTCCGCTTCGCTACACCCTGGGCTGCGAGTACTTCGTCCCTTCGGGACTGAGTGCATGGTTTCATGGCGTGACGAGAAAGGATTTGAGCGTCCAGATTTGACGTCCGGTCAGATTTGTTGGAATGAGTGTGTCGTGCATCATCTCTCTAATCTCCCGTAAGTCGAAATCCCCCGTCCATTCTTTAACGTTCCTAATATCTTGCAATTCGAAATAGCTGGTCCAGTGAGTTAAAAACGAACTCGTCTCATACATTCTTGACACACATTTAAATAGAAACCTGTCCTCACCACCCACATGCTTATAAATTACTCTCGAACAATAGGGGTTTGCCGTATCCAATTGAACGGGAGTTTCATCGACAGAATCCCATCCGAGTTCCAATATCCTCCAAGCGCCGTGGGCCGTCGCAATGTATAAAATTCCGGGTGAGCGTTGATTGACGGCCACATCCATCACTTCGGAGATGCGCCAATCGGTGAGCTGCTTCCAGTGCGCTCCGTAATCGGTGGAGCGGAGAATGCCGAGGCCGGTGGCCTCGTAGAGAATCCGTCCATTCGAAGAATGCACTTCGTCCATCGAGTAGCATTTGATATTATCCCATCCCAAATGCTTCCACGTTTTGCCGGTGTCGTCAGATTGATAGATGCCGGAACCATTGGAACTTCCGCCCATGAACGCGCCGGCGCTATCGTTCGCGATCGCGCAGGCGAAGATGCGGAGGTGCTTCGCATGGACCACAATCGGGAAAAGAAAGAACAGAATCAGAAAGTAGCACAGGCGTTCTCGCCTGTGAGTCGGACTTTTAGTCCGACTCCAGTTGGGGCGGGTTGAATACCCGTTCCACAGCCGAGAGCGGCTGTGCCACTGACCATTGCTACTTGTCATGGTATTACAACACTCGATTCCCGAAAACGAAGCTCTCCCCTGAAGCCGCCCAGGCGTGGCAGAATAATTAGCTGATCGTCTTTGACCTGCGCACCGAGCAAATGCTTGACTATAAGCGCGATCCACTCGGCCCAGGCCCACACAAGAATTCCTGTTGGCGGGAGTGGCGGCGTGGGCCGCTCGCCATAAAACTCGAACCAGCTTGCCCCCGCGCCGCCCCGCTCGACGAGCCATTCGAGATTACGCGGCACCTTTTCGTTATCTCCCGATTCGAGGTATGCGGCGGCCATGTACATCGTGGCGAGCGGCCAGGGGCCGGGCGAATCCGGCTCTGACAAAATATTGTATCTTCCATATCCGCCACCTCCCCACGCTTGCGACCAAAGGGACTCTAAAGAAGCAAGTGTATTCTTCGCAACATCCGAATGAGGATCGATGATGCCGAACGCGATTGGGAAGCATTCTGAAATATCGGGTTCCCACGGCTTTGCACTACGGGAAGCAAGCGGCATACCCTGGGGAGCAAACCTATTTCGAAAGGCTTCGTCGTTCCAATTTGGCGTTAGTTCGGATTGAATGGTTCCATCGAGCAATCGCCGCTTGATAATGCGGCCATGCTCGATCATCGAATGCGTCGGATGATCGAGAAAGCTTTCGCGCATTCGCATAGCCGCCGCAGTCCACCGGCGCCTGTCATCATCTTTAGAAAACGCCGTCGCGATAGAAGCCGCATCGCGAAGACCAAGAAGGCCGAATGTCTGGTGTGCCACGTCGTAACCCGGAAGGATTCCCATTGCGGCGTTGCGCTCCCAAATATCGCGCGAAGCCACAAGCATTCCGGTTTCCTCATTCAGGAATTCCGGACGCAACAAATAATTGGCGATGGCGGCGATGCGCTCATAATGATCGCCGATTAATTCCCGATCGCCCGTCCAATCCAGGTAGGTTCGGCAGGCTTTCAGGATTTCGCCGTTGTTGTTTAATTCCGAATCGGCGCCGCCCCGGAAGCGGCTCGATTCCATCGCCATGCCCTCCGGGATCGTTAGGCGCGTCAGAAGATTTTCCAGCACATCGCCCGCCACTTCAAACTGTCCCGAATACACGAGCGCCTCCACAACATTCGCGGCATCGCCGGACCATTCATATCCATACTGCCAGATGCTCGCATCGAATCGCCCACTTTCGCCCACCGCAGCGCGAAGACCCATTGCTGAAGCAGTGAACACGCGCTCGATTTCGTGATGCAGCGGCGAAGGATGGGGCGCCGTCCAGCGCGCGTGGGCTTCCGACCAATAAAAGCGTTCATCTTCCATCAGGTCGGTAAGCCCAAGCGACGGCATCTCCGGCCCAAGCGAGTAAATGACGGTCATTTGATACATATTCCCATCACGATACATTGGGACGCGCAACGTGCGCTCGTGAAACACGCCGGACGCATGGGTGCTCACCAGCATCGAATCGTAGCCATGCGCCCCCATGCCATATTGGTTACCAACGAATTCCGAAAAGAGCGCCGGATTTCCATACAGCGAAAGTTCCAGTTCGACACTTTCTATCGGCGTATCGGATTGGAACGTTATCTCCCGCATGAGGGTCGGTTTGCCATCGGAAGTGAAAAACTTCTCGATGACATAGCCATCGCCGATGGGCCAGAGCGCGGTCACGCCCGGAATCGAGTCGGGAAACCAGACCACGCGCAATCCCTCGCCAGGCTGATAGCGAACGCCATCCACAATAAGCGTGAGCATCGTTTTTTCCAACCCATATTCGGGATGGAACAAATGGGTGGACCATTTGCGAGCGAAATGCTCCGGGTCAGAGAGAACAAGACCCAGTGGCGTCGCGCCCGGATGCCGGCTCCATTGAATAGCAGCCAGAAGGGTGCCCGATCCGAGAAAAAAATAATCGGTATCGGGAAGCGTAGTTTCGAAATCGGGATGAAGCGATTGCATGGATAGTGGATAGTGGAAAAGTGGAGAACGGATGGAGGCGAAATGTAATTCTCACGCAACATTTATTACGTACCGATCTTTGTGATCAAAATATAGATTCCGACAATAGCCGCGACGCCCACCCAGCAGAGGCTGAAACCGATCACGTCCGCTTTCGTCAATTTCCAGAATTCCCAATTGGTGCCGGGGAACATTTTGTCACGCTCGACAAGCGAGGGATCGTCGATCCGCTTTTGCACTTCGCTGGCATCGCGCTCCGCGTCCGCCACGGCCGGCGTATGGACACGCGCATAAAATTCGCGCAGCACTCGTTCGCTGTTCGGTTTTGTAAATAAACTTATGACAAAAAGCGCGACGAATGGGAAAATAATGTCGAATAAAAACGAAAGTGCCGAGAGTCCCGCGCTGGTAAAATTCGTGAGGTCGATTCCCGTTAGCCCAATAAGCCAAAGCTGGAATCGGAACATGCCCTGGCCTTCCGGCTTAGACGCGGGCGTAGCCTGAACAACATTTTCGAAATAGACGCCCGTTGGATATTCTCGCAATATTTTAGTGATCGGCTGTCCAACGAATTTCGCGACGCCGCTTTTTACATCCGCTACTTTTGCGCTCGTAATCTCCCGCTGCACGCGGCCATGCGTAGTTATAGTGAGGGAGGGCTCGGAGCGTAAGGACGAAATTGTGGGAACGACGTTTGGCACCACAACCGTGATAAAAATGGAGAGCAGCATTTGCACGATCACGGCTTTCGTTGTGAGCCGCCTCCAAAAATAAACGAGCCAGATCGAAGGACCGATAATCGTCCCGATCGAGAGCACATATTTGAACGCAACGAAAATATCATTCACCACATAGGCGAAACCAATGCCACCGATGAGCACGATAAAAATGACGAGCCGCCCAATAAGAATTTGCGTCCGCTCCGCCGTTTGCGGTCGTAGTGGAAGCATAATATTTTTTGTAAATGCCGCTGACCATTCAAGGCTCGAAGATGCCTTCGATGCCATGTTCGCCGCCAGCACGCTCGCGATCATCAGGCCGACGAAACCGGGCCCGAGGAGGTCCTGTGTCATCGTTCCCCAAATATAGGTGGCGTCCGAAAGCTTGCCGGAATAAAGCGCAATGGCGATAAGCCCCGTGAGCGCCCAGCCGATCATCACCAGCCGTTTGAGGAATGCTCCGCCCACCATTCCTGTGCGCGCGGCGTTATCGTCTTTCGCAGCGCCGCCGATCGTGAAGCTTCGCGGCGCGAGGCCGATCAGGTTCACGAGCACCATCGTTGCGACAAACCACCACGTATATTCGCTGCCCGCACTCGTGCCAAAAAGTTGAAACAGGTTATCCGCCACATGCGCGTGAAGCCCGCTAAATCCGCCCAGCTTGGCAAGACCAACGGGAATTAAAATCGTCGAAAGAAAGAGAACGAGAAAACCCTGCATCACATCGGTGAACGCCGCCGCGAACAGGCCACCCATGATGACGTATGCCGCCGTCACGCCGCCATAGATAAGATAAAACGTGACGAGATGAAGGTAGGAAATCGTGCCGGTAATTTTCCCGAGATGTTCTTCCTCGTGTAGAAAGGCGAGGCGGGATTTCAGGGAATCGGTGATCGTGGCATGGGATGCTTCCAAATCCAGCGCCCGCATTTCCTGAAATTGGGCCACGCTCTCCTTCTCTTGCATCGTATAAGCTGCTGGCGGCTTGAGCATCACGGCCTGCATGGTCTTGCCCGTGATGAGATAACCAATCGAGGAACCATAAATCGCCGCGAGCAAAAGATAAACCGCAAAAAGCCCACTCAGGAATTTCGACTCGAAGCGGTGCTCGTAAATATCACCGGGTGCGAGATAGCGCGCGCGCCGCTGAAGCACGGAAGTGAACCAATAAAACGGCGTAATGAAGAGCACCAGATTCTGGAACCATACGCCCTGCAATCCCTGACGGTAAATCTCACGCGTGACACCGGCGGCCTGATCGGCGGAGACCATATTGCCGAAATTCAGGAAGCCCATCATCCACTTCCCGAAGCTGCGACCGGCCTGGAAAAAGTTTTCGGTGCTGCGCCCGGCCCGCCGCTCCGTCACGCGCCCAATCCAGATCAACGCGATGAGGTACAGCGCGATGATCGCCCAGTCGAGATAATGTAAGCCGAGGAACATCGCTAATGAAACTGCGAACCGCCCAACTTTAGTTGGGCGCTACACGGTTACCTTAGGGATGTAACTCTGATTTTCGACATCGAAACTCAACTCGAATCTCTGTTTAACTGACTTCTCATGCCAAGAAAGCCGACTCCCCGCCGCTCTGCCGTTGCAATGAAAGCTGTTCCCAAGCGGCGGACGCTAGTCCTCCTCGAAACCGGACTCATTCTTGGTTTGGTCGAAGGCATCATGACCGATGCGATCACGCATTTGAATTATGCGCCCTACCTAAAGGCATTGATGCTCATGGTCGGAGTTATCGGTGCGTTTGCAATCGCCATCCGGGTCTTGGAACCTGTCGTGCGGCAATCGCTTAAAATAATTTCCAAAGTGGATTCCGGCCGCGGCGCGCTTACGCGGATTGGCTTGCACCTGATCATCCTGTTTATTATTTTCGTGGGGTATGTTCGTATTTTTTTTCCCACTCTGAAATGACGGCAGAAAATCTTCTAATTGCATCAGCGTTCGAGGAGACAAAAGTTCTTGCGATAACCGGCAGAATGAATCATGGCACGGTAAATTTCGTTGTCCGACCGTTTATTGTTGCTATATATATTCCGGCGCTCAGCCGAGAAGTGTTATATTCAATACTTTGTGCTTGCGGCGCGATCCTGATTTCATCGCGCTCTCGGCCGAGGAGATCGAAAATGCGAATGGAACTTCCATCCGCATCGGAAGGAAAAGAGAAGAGCGTGACGTAGTCCGAAAGCATCCTCGATGTGAAACTCAGAGATGGAGTGGGTAGAGCAGTGGATACACTCGAAGGGGGTGAGGCCCCGCCTATCGTTACCCAGCCTCCCTTGCAGAAATCTGGAGAGCCGGGAGGTTCGGCAATGTTGGAAGCATCAGTGCAATATACCGCTGCCTGAACTTTAGAGCCAACCTGAAGGTAAGGGATTTGGTTAACCTTCCAAGTTCCCGTTTCGCCTTCCCAGTAACCGAGCGAGATTCGATCATCAAGCGTATCGAGCGTGAACTTGAGATACCACCAGCCATAGCCAACCATGAAGGTCGAGTCATTAAAGACTATGACTGAATCTGGAGGGTACTCACCTCGCGTGTCTAACGATCCATTCCAGACGGAATCGAGATTATCGAATGATAAATTCCAAGTAATCGGCATGATTGAGTTCACGACCGAGTCCGAATTAGACTGAGCCTTGGCGCTCAATGGCAGCATCAAAATGCCCGAAAGAAGACCTAAAATTGCAATTGCTCGCCTCATGACACCCTTCCTTTATCGAGGCAACAAACAAAGCGAGCAAAAACGTGTTTGCCAATCAGGTCAATTCTTTTTACCCTGTAGCCGTGACATTCAGGTCACGCTCGCGAAGCACACCGTGACCTAAAGGTCACGGCTACACGTGCCGCCCGTTCCCGTTCGTCTGCCCGGTCTCGATGGGCATACCGCTGGTCTTGCCGATGAGCGGCATTCCGGCTTCCATCAGCGTCGATTTGCGGTGGCGCTCTTCATCTACGTTATAGCCGCGAACGCGCGCGTATTCGATCAGCTTGTTGCGGAGCAGCTTCCGGCCGCGGTGCAACCGCGAGCGGACGGTCCCGATCGGGCAGTCGACGAACTCCGCGATCTCCTCGTAAGTAAATCCTTCGATGTCGCAGAGGATCACGACCGTCCGGAAATCCTCCGGCAGCGATTCGACGGCCTTCGTGAGATCGTCATCTAAAAGATTACGGTACAGGCGCGCCTCCATATCGTTCGGATCGGTGTATTCCGAGCGAATGGTGTTATAGAAATTCTGGATGTCCTCGTAATCGACTTTATCCGGCTCTTTCGACTCCTTACGGTAGATGTTGATGTAGGAGTTTTTCATAATCCGGAAAAGCCACGCCTTGCAGTTCGTGCCCGGCTCGAACTTATCCCAGAAACGGTACGCCTTCATGTAGGTCTCCTGGAGGAGATCGTTCGCGTCGTCGGGATCGCCGGTCATGCGGAGCGCGAAATTATAGAGCGCGTTGATGTGCGGCATCGCCTCGCGCTCAAAGTCGCGATGGCGGTCCCGGATTCCTTTTTCGTCTAATTCACTGAGCGTCATATTCTTTACTCTCTTTCGCGCCGCGTGGATGATCGCTCATCCACCGTGGATGATCGCTCATCCACGGTGGATAATCGCTCATTCACGCCCGAAATCGCGAATTTCCCGGCGGACGATCCATCATCCAAACGGGATTCTTTCGCGAAATTGCTACTGTTAATAATCTTTTCCTTCGCCTAAAGGCTTGCCGTATTCGAATTTCAGCCTGCAAAAGTACGACATTTTTTGCCCGGATGCAAGAAATCGGCTAAAATTCCCGACCGCAATGAATGGCTTGTCATTCCCAATAAAGACCGGCTCCCGCATAAAACTGCTCCGGGCAAACGTCGAGTTGCTATACTGAATCGAGGTCCGAATTATCCACATATTCGTAAAGCGGCACATTAAGTTTCAGTTCTCAAAGGAAGCTCAACCAGCATAGGCTTATTTCTAATTGAAAGCCCGAAATGTTTGTTACGCGTTTTCATTGAATGCATCTTGGGCTGCGAAAGAACGCGCAAACGCATTTGTTTTTCATAAACCGTAAGAATTCTTTATAGTTTTCTTCCTCGGCGGGATACGTTTAATTTTCATTTTGGGCATTCCTCTGGAAAGAAATCTATTGGACTTTCAAAAAAATAGAGCCTACTCTGAGCTTGCCGAGAGTGCCCAAAATGTGGAGATACGTTTTCATTTAATGAATAACCGTTTGCCCGCATCAATTTCGCCAATTTCCCCTTTCCCATTTCAATGAGCAATGCACCCCACTCATCCTTCATCCTTTCCCAGATGGAGCCTGCCCTGAGCTTGTCGAATGGGTGCCCATCAAAGTCCCTGCAATATACGCACGAGAAATCCAAAAGTCAAGGGATTCCGAAAGATTTTTAGAATTTTTTTGGGAATGCGGATTTCTTGCCTCATGGTCTCGCGAATGTATTTCAAAAATTACCAGTCCGTTATTCTATTTATGATTGGGTGTAACAAACGCACCTCTCATGTGTTAATCCTTAAGCCTTTCGGGAACCAACCGCCGCGTTCGATGCCTTTTTCTGGTGGCGTGATTCGACCTCGTCGTGATGACTCTTAATGGTCGGCACACAACCGGGCACTGGAACTTGCTATGTCGATCTGATCATTTCAATTCATTGGATAAATTTCTAAAATCTGCATACTTTTTCGCGCTATTATTGCTTTCTTCCTGCACGTCGAATTACTTTGCCGATCCAATAGTGACGCCGATTTTTTCGGCACCTTGGCAGGGTGAAATTCAGGGAAATATCGACGTCCACAAGCTCTCGCTCGAAGGCGCCTATTCTTTGCCGCTTAATCTTGCGATTGCCGCCTCGCGCGAGAGCTGGGGAAGTGGGCTTGCTAATGATCAGGAAATGACCTCGTTCGCGGCTGGTCGTTTCTGGTATTGGGGCAGTTCGTCCGCCCTTGTTTTGGCCGGGTTCGGCTTCGGATCGCATCGTATATCAAACGCTCTGACATCGACGGGTTACAACGCCGCTCAAGTTGAATCGCTTACCGGCATAAACGACTTTCGAAGATATTTCCTGCAATTTTCGGTTTCACGAGATGTGTTTCCGGGACCATTCAAATTCTCCGTCGGTGCAGCCGCCCGAGTTAATTTCCTCGATCAATTCCGCTTTTATGAATCAGCTGTGCAATGGTACACAATAGGCCCACCAGATAGCAACCTTGTCGTGACGTCTTCGCCTCATCGTTCTTGGCAATTGGACTTGGCCGGATTCATTTCAGCTGGGTTCGAGTATGTCCAAATTTATGGGCAACTGAACCTCCAGTTGCCCTTCGCGGATAATCCGGACTATCCGCTGGATATTCCCCTGGCTTCGGCAGGCGTGCGCTTTTCATTTTAACAGCTTATCGTCTCAGGCTCCTTTCACACCGGCGAGCTACTCATCACTGCACGAAAAACTCGCAATGGCCGAGCTTGCCCGCGCACGGCGTTTGCTGAAACTAAACGGGAAATTGGCGTAGTAATTGTTGGAACGAATAGAATTTAGGAAGAATTTTTATTCATAAAGGCGCCGTTGTCATGGCACCCAATTAAATTCCTATTGGCAATTATTCCGCAGGCAACGCGGTTCTGGTTCCTTTCATCGGAAAGGGTACACACATGGTCCTTGGCAGAAAGCTATATTTCGTGGTTGCCGTAAATATGATGCTACTAATACTTGGAACCGCGCGGCCGTCACAGGCGCAATGGGTTCGAACCGGTCCCGCCGGTGGCTTCGCGGATGCATTCACCGCGAGCGGCCCGTACCTCTTTGTCGGCACGTCCTCCGGCATTTTCCGTTCGAGCGACTCGGGCACCACGTGGACTCAAATCAACACTGGCCTGACCGATACGATCGTCACAGCACTCGGTACGATGGGAACGTATCTTTTCGCCGGCACGGACACCGGCGGGGTATTCCTCTCAAGGGACGACGGCGCGAATTGGTCCCCATTGCTGGGAATGACAAATGTGTTTCCGGTTAGCTCCTTCGCTTCGCTGGACACGGCGATGTTCGCGGCTACCATAGGCGGCGGAATTTTCCGGACGACGGATAACGGCTCTTCCTGGCTGCCGGTCAACAATGGGCTTGCTTCCGACACGGTCGAGGCACTCATAACCGATGGGAATGCCCTTATCTCGGGCACCTACACGTATGGCGGAGTCTCCCGTTCCACGGATTACGGAGCAACGTGGGTGGATATCAGCCAGGGTCTTTCCTATGTGTATGTTAATTCGCTCCGCACTATTGGTTCCACACTGTTCGCCGGTACGTATGGCTACGGCGTGTATCGTTCCACGAACAACGGCAGAAGCTGGGTGAATCCGGATACCGGGCTTGCGCTCTATGCGTATGTTTATAGCTTGACCGCGCAGGGCTCCACGCTCTTCGCGGGCACGCCCTACGGAGTGTTTCGTTCCAAGGACAGCGCCGCGAGCTGGGCGCCCTCGAACGCGGGCCTTCGGGACTCGACCGCTTACGCGCTCTGCACGTTCGGGCGCTACCTCTTTGCCGCAACCGCTCACGGCGTGTTTCGGTCCGCCGATACCGCAGCGACCTGGCACGAAGCCAATAATGGCATCGGGGCATTCAATCAAAGCCTCACGAGCCCAGTCTCCTTCCTTGCCGCCGTGAGCACCACGCTTTATGCGGGGACGAGCGCGGATTCCAATGGGAGCATCTTCCTCACCATGAACGATGGCAATGCGTGGTACACGGATACATCGCTCGCCAACAATTTTGTATTCGCAATCGAAAGCCTTGGCCCGGACCTCTTTGCCGGAACAGATACCGGCGGCGTGTATCGCTCGACGGACGGCGGCGCTCACTGGGAGCCACTCTTCGGACTGACGAACGCGTATCCTGTAATCGCCTTTGGCAAGATTGGGCGCGTCCTCATCGCGACCACTCAGGGTGGGGGTATTTTTCGCACGACCGATGCTGGAACAACCTGGTACGCGGACAATAATGGAATAACCAATGGCAGCCCGCAGACCTTCGCCACGAGCGGCGGCAGTATCTTCACCGGCACTTCGAGCGGAGTATTCCGCTCCCTCGATAGCGGCCAAACATGGATCGATGTGAGCCAGGGTCTTTCGGGCGGCAACGTTCCAGCCCTCGCAGTGATGGGGCCGTACCTTTTTGCCGGCGCATCCTACGGCGGCGTATATCGCTCCGGGAACAATGGACGAAACTGGCAATATATTGACACCGGAGCAACGATCCCGGATTACATCAACTGCTTTGCCGTCTATGACAGCGACCTTTTCGCGGGCACGTCCTACGGAGTCTTTCTTTCTCGCGATAGCGGACTAAGCTGGACGGCAGTCGATTCGGGTCTGTTCACCTATTATTACGGTGCGGGCTATTCTGGAAATATCCATGACCTTCGTGTCCTGGACGGCTATATCTTCGCCGCGACGGATAGCGGCGTGTGGCGTCGGGCGCTCTCGGATTTTCCGGCCGGACAAAAAGCTGGGGTGCGAAGCGGCGGGAATAACTCCATTCTCCTGACCGTAAGCCCCAATCCCGCTTCGGCTGCCGTAACGATCGCTTGCGCGGTCCCGATCCTAACAATACGTCTGGAGAGTGTGCTCGGCCAGACCGTGCTCGATGTTGCGAATACTCATTCACCAGAAGTGACAATCGACCTCACGAAGCTTCCCGAGGGAACGTATTTCGCACGTATCGAAACGAGAAGCGGCGAGGTTCGAACCGTTAAACTGGTCAAGAAGTGACCAGGATTTACAGGATTGGAAGAATTGAGAGAATGACCAAAAGCTCCTTCGAATTTCGGAGGGGCTTTCCAATTTTTACGAAACAAAAACGGGTGTCCGCCGGAACGGCCGAGCTTGCCGGCGCATGGCATTTGCTAAAACTAAACAGGGAATTGGCGTAATAATTGTTGCAACGAATAGAATTCAGGAAGAATACGGCTATGAAAATCTTCACTCACACGAACGAGAAATTGATCAGCACGGCGCTGCTCTTGCTACGCATTGCGTTGGGCGTTATCTTTTTCGCGCACGGATCGCAAAAGGTTCTCGGCCTCTTTGGCGGCTACGGCCTCCAGGCAACCGTGGCGGCGATGAGCAAAATGGCCCCTATTCCCGCCTGGCTCTTTTATGTTTCGGCGTTCGCGGAATTCTTCGGCGGCATCGGGATGGTGCTCGGACTTTTCACGCGCTTCTTCGGGATGGCACTTCTTATCAATATGCTGGTCGCGGTGTTCGAAGTGCATTTGCCGCACGGATTCTTTGCGCCGATGGGAATCGAGTTCCCAGCCTCGCTCGCAATGACGGCGCTGGCACTCTTGCTTGCGGGTCCCGGCCTGTTCAGCCTCGATCATCTTCTCTTTGCCGCGCCGGCCAGCACGAGTTCGCCAAGCGGCACCAGGATGCCCCCGAACGAGCAGCCGTTTAACGTTCCGAGTGGCACCGCGCAATTCCGTCCCGGCACATAAAAAGAAACCCCTCCTTTTCGGGAGGGGTAAGCTTGATGCGGAGAGGGAGAGATTCGAACTCTCGATAGCAGTTTACCTACTATGACGGTTTAGCAAACCGTTGCCTTCAGCCACTCGGCCACCTCTCCAAATTCAATTTTATCTCCAAACGGTTTAATCCGCCGGGGCGGATTGCCTTCCGTTCGCTGCGGCGAATCAACATCCGAATGGTTACCTAAGTCCCGCCGGAACGCTTGCGTTTTTCGGTCTCCTACAACGGTGCGGGGCGTATAACTGGATTTTGCCGCGCTCCCGTTCCAGTGAACCATTCGGCGCGGAAAATCGCGACATGGGGGCGAATCTAGGTGGCGGCAATATCCGCTCCCAGCAAGTACATTGCATTTATTGAAGAGAAATTGGAACCAAGCCCAACGGGGCGGAATTCGCCAATTTCACTGAATTTCCGCCCGCCGAGGTCTTGCATTTGCAAAAATAATGGGCATCGGCGCTCAAGATCAGTTCTTCCCACTTCGCCTGAGCCGATTTGTCTGAAGTCTATTAGTAAAAAAAAATAGGAGCCTATTGCCGTATGAGAAAATCATCTGGCTGCGCCGTGCTTGTGAGCACGGCGCTGGTGGCGTCGTGTACCACTAGTTCGGGACCATCGTCAAGCCCGCCAACTTCGAAAGAAGGGACGGTTATCGAAGACCTTGCGGACCATGTGTTTGCGCCCGAATATAACAACTTCGAGTAGAATACGGCCAGCCTGGCCGGAGCACCAATCAGACATTCTGCGGAGCGGCAACCTAAACAACCCTGGCGAATACTTGTACCGGATGGCCCAAAGCCCGCATGAGTCAGGATGCAAAATTAAAATTCCCTGAGTGACTCTCCGTTCAGAGTATTACAGTTTCCGGGATTCATGGCTTCCTCATGGGATGTTCTATCAAAACCAGGAAATTATTCCTGATGCTCATTTTACCGTATCCCTGAAACAAAGGCCAATGGCACCAGAAACCCGTTCCGGCTGGCGAAATACGCAGCCGATCCAGCGTGAGTCGATTACCGTGCGTCATTTTTACGAATCGACGCGCGAGCGTTTTCGCCTCACGCTGCTTGCCGGCGAGGGCGGCCTCGATAATCTTATCACCGATAAAAGCCTGCATCGTCCGGGGTTGGCGCTCGCGGGCTATGTAGGACTGTTCACGTATCACCGCGTTCAGGTTTTCGGGAACACGGAGGTTTTTTATTTGCGATCGCTTTCGAGCGAGGATCGCGTCAAAGCCTTTTCGACGCTCGCAGGATTTGCGATCCCGTGCATCGTGATTACCAGCGGACACGATATCGTTCCCGAGCTTCTCGCAATTTGCGACGAGCGGAACATTCCCGTCTTCGTCTCGAAGTATGAGACCACGAAAGCGGTTTTTTTTCTCTCCGATTTCCTGGAGGACCAGTTCAATCCGCAGACCGTTATTCATGGCGCCTTCGTCGATGTCTATGGCGTGGGCGTGCTCTTTGTCGGACATAGCGGCATTGGCAAATCGGAAGTCTCGCTCGATTTGGTCGAGCGCGGTCACCGCCTTGTGGCGGACGACGTAGTGATGGTCACGCAAAAAAGCGAGAACATTCTGATGGGTGCGGGGACGGACCTCGTTCGGCACTTCATGGAGATCCGCGGTTTGGGCCTCATCAATGTGCGCGAGATGTTCGGCATCCGCGCCATCCGGTTTCAGAAGCGCATCGAAATTATCGTCGAACTCGAAGAATGGCATGCCGATGGCGAATATACCCGCACCGGGCTCGATGAATCGACGGTGCAAATATTAGGAGTCGAAGTGCCCCACGTGCGGCTGCCGATCGTTACGGGAAAAAATATCACGGTGATCGCGGAAGTTATCGCGCTTAATTACCTGCTCAAACATTACGGTTACGATGCCAGCAAGGAATTCGCTGCGAAGCTCGAACAAATCCTCCAGAAAAAATCGGAAGAGCACACATCCCGTGGCGGAGACCGGGTCATCCCCTATTTCGAGCATGACTTCGAGTAGAATCCGAGCCTGGATTACGCGGATTGGGTGGCTTCTCTGCATTAGTTTATAAGAGTCGAATAGGTTCTGAATTCCCGGATTCGCGGGAATGAAGGATGGATGGGATCATAGTGCAAAGCGCAGAGCGACGGCATACCCCTGTCATTCCCGCGAATGCTGGAACTCGGAGCCGGAGGTAGATGAAATTCTGAAAAATAAATCCTGGAATATCTATCCAATCCACGTAATCCGGCTGCTGGATTGGCCTGCTGCTTGCTTTTAGACTAACCATGCTATCTCAGGTAAGTATCGAAGAATTACAAGAATCGCTCGCCGGACCTCGCCCACCCAAACTAATTGATATTCGCGAACCGGAAGAATTTGAACGTGGTCACGAGGAAGGCGCGGAATTGATTCCGTTGCCCCAACTTGCAAAAGAAATTCACCGGAAATACCCGAACAAACACGTCCCCGTCGTGCTCTATGACGATTTCGGTGTCCGCTCGCACCATGCCGCGCGTCTGCTCCGCGCGTTAGGATATTATAATGTGAGAGAGGCCATCGGCGGCTACGCGACCGCACGGGGTAACTAGACCCAGATTATCCGCCCACGGCGGAATTCATTTCTGATTTCGCCGAGGAAGGCCCGGCCCTGGGCCGGATTTTTACGCGCGGGGACATTTTTTTCGTATATTTGTAGGCTTTGAAACATGCGAAATGACTCCGTTGTAATTTTTTCGGGGTTCCGTATGTCTTATATCCTACTCCATAAGAGGCTTTTCAGAAATTATTTAACACATTTCAAGACATTGTCATGCTAAAACGAACTCGTTCTTTCCTGGTGCTCTCGCTTGCCATCGCCGCGATCGCGCCGTTGCTGTTCAGCGCGCCGAGCACCGCTCAGGCGCAATATCGTCACGTCTTCATCGAGGAGTTCACTGGTAATTGGTGCGGCTGGTGCCCTAGGGGCATCTGGGGGATTGAACAACTCAAAGCCAAGTACGGTGATTCCGTTATCGCTATTGCTATTCATGGCGGTTCTCAAACCGAGCCTATGCAGACCGCAGTTGGAAACACGCTCATGGCGGGGATGCCCGGAACGCTGAGCTCCGTAACCGCAGTGCAATCGTTCCCTAATAGCTGGGTCAATCGGCAGATGTTTTCAGTTCGGCAGCAGAGCGGCACCACTGTTAACACATGGAACCTCGACCCCGGTAGCTGGACCGCAGCCGACGGCAGTGGAGCCGTCGACTCTATGATCGGTAAACCCGCCCTCGCGACGGTCTCCATTACGAATCTCACGTTCGATCCTTCGACGCGGGTGATGACAGCCACCGTGAATGGCAAATTCCTCACCGCGATGACCGGTGATTTTCGTTTTAGCTTATACATTACGGAAGATAGCGTGACCGGCCCGCCAGGATCGAACTATGACCAGCACAACTACTATTCTGGGACCTCCTACGATCCGACCAACCCGTGGACCGATAGTGCTTCCGTGGTTCCTGGATACGCGCACATGCATGTCCTTCGGGCGCTCCTGGGAGGTGCGTGGGGGACATCCGGAATTATCCCCTCGACGGTTTCCGTTGGCGGTACCTACAGCCAAACGTTTACCTATACCGTTCCTGCCCAAATGAACCCGGCAAAAATGCACGTCATCGGTACGCTGCATCAATATAATGCGACGGATATCACGGCGAATCAGGTATTCGATGCCGCGGAAGTTCCGCTCACTCAACTGCCAACTTTGCCGCTTAGTATGTCATTCCCGAACGGGTCGTACGTCACGATTCCTGCGAATGGTACTTCGAAGTATACGCTTGCGATAACAAATAATTCAGCGGCAACCGCAACTGTTGCTCTCACGGCGTCATCACCCGCCGGCATTGAGATTTCCGGATGGAGCTCCTCACTTTCGAGTCCGACTGTTTCGATTCCCGCACATTCCACAGCCGACGTCGATCTCAATTTGACAGCGCCTGCAAATTCGGGATTCGTTTCTGACACGATCTTCGCATTGCCAAGCGCCGATGGGTATGTTGGGAACAGCACTCCCATCGTTCTTAATGCGCTCTCAAATAACACCGTTTGCGCCATCTATTACAGTAATGGTGTTCTTGAGAATGCTGCTTTTCTTGGGGTTACCGATTCCATGAAAAACCACACGTCCGTGCTTCCTTTAATCGATAGCGTAATCTCCAACTATCCCCCGGAGAACTTCGCGGTCAGCGCGTATAACAACATACCGATGCTGGATAATGGGACCTATTATTCCACTCCAACGGTCGTTAACGATATTCAAGCCGCATTGGATAATGGAAAGAAAGTCTTTATCAATTCCGATCTCGCGATGTATTTTGCATTCGATCCGAATGGCACTACCAACGGCACAGGAACGCAAGATGTCTTAAACCTTTTCGCTCGTCTTGGTCTCAGCTGGATCAGCACGGAACTCCGATTTAACCAAAACACCGGCGCTGCTACCGCGTTTAGCATTACCGGGACGACGGACCCCATAGGCAGTGGCCTTTCAATGACAAACCGTGGTGCTTATGGTCTTGCATCTGAGCCATTTTCGATCGATTCGAATTCGACTGCGCTCTTCTATTTCGATGGCAATTCAGCGAAATTGGCAGGTGCCCGTTATGAAGATCCCGTAACCCATGGCAAACTCGTTTATCTTGGTTTCGATTTATCGAATATTACAGCACAGAGCAAAGCCGATACCGCCGTATCGCGCTCGATTAACTGGCTGCTTTCTACTTCTCCTGCCGATGTTCACACACCAGCCACTATTGCTAACGCCGTTTCCGCTTCCCCGAACCCCTTCCACGGCATGACGCAAATTCAGTATGTGGCGGGGCAAAACGAGCATGGCGTTTCCCTTGAGGCGTATGATGTGATGGGCCGCGAGGTTGCGAAGCTTGCCACGCAAAACACTGGCAATAACTACACCGCCTTCTTCGATGGCAGCAAGCTTGCGAACGGGACGTATGTGATCGTGGCGCATTCCACCACGGGCACGCATGAAGTTCGAGTTGTGAATCAGCAATGATTCATTGTTTAGTTTCTTTTATTTGAAACAACCGGGGCGAAAAAGCCCCGGTTTTTTTATTGTTAGGTCCGGCGATTTGCTTGTGATGAAAAGCTAATCCGCACGCCCCCCTAAACGCAACTCCGCTCTGCACCGTTATCACATCTTCGCAACCCCGAAGCGTTTAACAACCCCGCATGATTTTTCTCCCAGCCGCGACCATCTCACCCTGCATTCTTGCGGGCCTGCATGTAGTTGCCGCTGGATTTCATCCGCTCGCTTCGATCACGAGCAGCATCCTGAGTTTTTTCGAGCAGGCGCTGAAGGAGTATGGCTATGCGATCGTTTTCGGGGTCATCATGATCGAGAGCATGGGTGTGCCGTTTCCGGGGGAGACGATGCTGCTCGTCGCCTCGGCGTATGCGGCATCGACGGGGACGCTCAGTATTTTCGGCGTGATCGGCTCCGCTGCCAGTGGCGCGATGATCGGCGATAGCCTCGGCTACTGGATCGGCCGCGAGGGTGGCAGAAGGCTCATCCGGCGATATGGAAAATTCGTCGGCCTGACGGACGAACGTTACCAGCGCGCGCAGGAATACCTAAAGCGCCACGGCGGTAAAGCCGTGTTCTTCGGCCGCTTCGTTTCCATCGCACGGACCTGGATCGCCGTTTTAGTCGGCGCGCACCGGTTGAACTATTTGCAGTTCCTGCTCTACAATGTCATGGGCGGAATCGTGTGGGCAACGGTCTATGGCTCGTTAGGCTATGCCTTCGGCTCGAACCTTCCGCTGCTCGAAACTTGGGTAAAGCGCGCGGGCATCACGCTTACCGTGGCGGCTATCGCGCTGGTGATATACCTGATCTATCTTCGCAAAAAACGGAAACGGGCGAAGGAAGGAGCGGGTACCGAATAACGAGCGCCCAGTAATTTGTGCTCGGTGCTCGCCACTCTCACAGCCCCCGAATATCGTTGATCGTCACAAAGATCAGGAAAAAGAGCAGGACGGCGAAACCGATTTTTTGGAAATTGAGCTTGAATCGCTGCGAAAGCTCATGGCCGAGGGCGGCTTCGATCAGGATAATCAGTAAATGCCCGCCATCGAGCGCGGGTATGGGAAGGATATTCAGCAGCGCCAGCGAAATCGAAAGCAGCGCCATGAACCCCAGAAACGTTTCGAGCCCGCCCGCCGCGCTCTGGGAGGATAACTGCGCGATTTTCACTGGGCCGCCGAGCTGTGTCACGGGCATTGTGCCCTTAATGATCTCGACAATGCCAAGGATGCTAATCCGCGTATAGTTCCAAAGATTCGTCCAGCCCAGACCGATAGCATCGAGGAAGCCATAGCGGATTTGTATTTTTGGCCCTACAAAAGAGGAGTACTGGAAAACCCCAATGAGTCCCTTGGCATCGGGCGTAACGGTTAGGAGTTTGTGCTCGCCCGCGCGGACGACATCCATGGTGATCGGTTTCAGCGGATGCGAACTTACTTCATCGATGAGCGCGGCCTCGCCCACAATGGGTATTCCATTGATCGCAACGACGGTATCGCCTTTCATCAGCCCGGCGATGCTGGCGGGAAGCATGGGGATGACGCTATCGAGCACCGGCGCGGTCAGCCCGACGGGTTCGAGCCCAAACCGTTTTGGCGCTTGCATCAATCCTCCCAAATCCGAGGAGCGGTAGAGTGCCGAATAGACCGTTCCATTCCGCTCGAAATGAATGGAAAAATCATGGCCGAAGTCGGTGGTAAGAACCTGATTTACGTCGTTCCAATTGGAGACCGCTTTATTATCGACCGATAGAATGCGGTCGCCCGGGCGAACGCCATCGGCCGCCGAGACGGAACCCTCGCGCACATAGCCGACCGTCGTCGTTGCCGGCGCTTCGGAACCATAAAAAAAATTGCGCCAGGAGAAAATAGCCCACGCGAGCAATACGTTCATAATCACTCCCGCCGAAATGACGATGGATTTTTGCCACCATGGTTTCGCGCGAAATTCCCACGGCTGAATTTCCGAAGGGAGCGCTTCGCTCGTCGTTTCGTCGATCATCCCCTCGATCTTCGCATAGCCGCCGGCGGGAATCGGAGAGAGGCGATAATCGGTATGGTTTCCCAAGTTCATTTCCACTTCGGGATCGAGCGCCCCGAAGGTAAAACCATTTATTTTATTGAACCCGAGAAGGCGCCGGCCATAGCCGACGGAAAAGACGGATACCCGCATTCCAAAAATACGGCCGGCGATGAAATGCCCAAACTCGTGAACCGTCACGAGCACGAAAATGACAATGACAAAAAAGAACAAGGCCCGCAAAACGCTTACCACGCCTGCCAGACCGACTTGAGCTAAAATGAGATGTTCCAATGAGAGGAGTTTACGTTAACGATAAATAATTCCGGGCGCGACACGCCCAAGTTTACACGAACTTCGAGGCTGCGGCGATAATTCCGCTAAGGAACGACGGCT
>VFSW01003929.1_pt1 | contig 22232 bp, 19 predicted proteins | sample 5358111 | NCBI WGS metagenome assembly VFSW01 (sample SAMN11554181, study PRJNA540505) | mine drainage metagenome | isolation source: sediment from site ElyBrook_90M | place: USA: Ely Copper Mine, Vershire, VT | collected 2017 | reverse complement strand
GAGCATCTGACTTCGGATCAGACGGTTGGGGGTTCGAATCCCTCCGGGCGCGCTATAGTTTCCCTGATCAAAGAGTTGCTTGAGATCCCCTCCTTCGGTTTCACAGCTCTGTGTCACAATTGTGTCACGCTCTAACAAAGGGACTCTTCGGATAGTAACGGGTCTTCCGTTTCTAGCGGGGTGACACATCCAAACTTCCATTGGGTATGACCCTTGTTTGATCGCCGGCGGTATCTGTCTAGTTGATACTTGTGAATAGTTGCGCGCTATTTGGGTGCATTAATAAACCCTGAGCGGTTCTCGGGCACGCTGAAGGTGCGGTCACCAGCAGTACTGGATCGATTTGCAGGCTACTCTAAGTCTGTTTGATTAGTTCGCCATTATGGAGGCAAGTACTCACCTATTGGGGTTTCGACCATACAGAAATGCTCGCACGCAATGGTTGTCGAAGTTGGCATGTGCTGGTTCGCCACCTTAGGTGATTCGCCAGGTTCACGCTATGCTACGGAGTGCATTTTGGCTGCCGATAAGTGAGAGCTGATGGCCTAATAATCCAGCAAGCAAAGTCTCACCACCTTCGGTACCGCGTCCGCGATCCGAAGCACCATTCGCGTTAGAAGTCGCACAAATATTAGAGGTTATAGAGGAAAAATACGGAAAACCAATGGCCTCATTCTTTGCCCCTACCGCCATGCCGGGCACTAGGCAGGGTGATCTCTTGGTAATCCGAAAAAGCGAAATCGACTTTGGAGTTGGGCGACTTTTGGTAAATACGAGCCTAATTTAGTACCAGGCAAAGGCTCGATTCTGAATTCTATAAAGACCCGTGATAAACGCCGCTGGGTACTGGAGAAAATGGTTTTGGTAATTTTTCGGAGCCAGCTTAAATAAATAGCCTCCTCAACCGAGTCCGGATTTGACGTCGTATTCAATCGCTATATTCTCGCTGCCGATCCCACCAGAGCTGAATCGTTATGGTCGAAATTCAAGCATGAATACTTCTATCGACATCTCTTCAAAGGCACGTCTGCAATCAAGTGATATATGAATTTTCATCACAACAAAAGGAGATATTCGAGGATTGGGAACGTCTCACCAGCTAATTATGAGCTAGCCTGAGAAATGTGAATGTGGCTTAAGCCCCTATTTGCTTCTAGTGGGTAACCTCAATGCTCAGCATCGCCGTACATCGCCAGCGACGAAATCGATCTCCGTGTGATCGAAATCAAGCGGGTGCTTGATCACCTACAGGAGGCAACGGGCATCGGCCTCACCGGGTCTTTCAACACCCTCAACCGACATCTGCACTGGATGCGGCGATACCACGGAAGGGCAAGCCTGATCGATACGCCTCGGACGTCGCTGAGTTTCGAGAGCGTGAACTTCCTGGGGTGATTCGGGCCTTAGAAGAGTGGGGCCAGCAGGTCTTGAACCCCGGTCTCATGCAGGCCATTACCGCATCGTGGAGTGCACGGCACTACGGCAGTGCGGTGCGTGATGCTTTCATCTACCTCGAAGATGTCCTTCGGGAAGCTGGGAATGTCGATCCGTCGAAAGGTCTTTCGGGGGACCACCTCGTCACTGCCCTTCTCGGTCCTTCCAGCAGCAATGCGCTTACGTTGCCCTAAGACGGCTTCATGGGTCACCTCAAGCGGGGAGAGCTCGACGGTGTCTATAACGACTTCAAGGGGGCCTTCCTCCTCTTTCGAAATGCAACAGCCACCGCCCCATCCCGTACACGGCTCCAGAGGCAGGCGACATCATTCACGTCGTTAATGTCTGCCTACGGATGCTTCCCACCCGTTCGGATGGCGCACAAACGTGAAAGTATGAGATTGACATGACTGAACGTTACGAGGCGTGGCCTGACCACGTTGTCGAGGGTGTTGCTCCGGTGCTCGGAGATACCAGCAGCGGTCTCACGGGGTCTGAGATCGGAAGGCTGCTTACTCAATGCGGCATTGACGATCCATCTTCAGGCAGCACGAAGTGACGTCGGCTATATGACGCATTGCTCGACCGCCAGCGTCGAGACAGAGCTGCTAACAACGTGATCGCATTCATTCACGCAGCGATGGCGCCAGTGCTCTACCGGGATAATCAGGCTCTCTTCACCGCCCGCCTCGACGCTCTCAACGAGGTTTTCGTGTACATCGGCCTGAGACTCAACAGCAAAGGGCAGCTCCAGCCGGGGGCTAAAGCGGAAACATTGTCTGACGCCGTCCAACATGCCAACTCTCTGAGAACCGAACTTGTTCGTCGCCAAGTTCATGCTCGTGTGTTGCAGTACTGCTCACGGGAGATTCTGGAAGGCAATCCGTTCCATGCTGCCCTTGAGGCGACGAAGAGCGTCCCTGATCGTATCCGAGAAATGACCGGACTTCGCGGCGACGGAGCATCGCTAATCGACACAGCTTTCGGGCTCTCTCAAGGGACGCCTAAGATCGCGATCAACACGTTGCGCACCGTTAGCGAGGAGGACGAACCCAAGGGTTTCTCCAACCTCTGCAAGGGACTACTTGGAATGTTCCGCAATCCGGTCGCTCATGGCCCTCGAATCAGCCGATCGGTTGCCGATGCAGAGTTGCTGGAGCTGCTTATGATCGTCTCAATGGTGCACCGACGGCTCGATTCCGCCGTAGTCTTGCCGTGATGGCTGGCTTCATGCCCGGTCCGCCGCTAAGCACGCCTCTCCTTTAGGTCATGTGGACCGCCTACGAACGCAATACGGGAAGCCGAGCTTCCCCGGGTAGCTGACCCGCTGCCTATTAGCTGCAAGGCACACGAGGGAGAGACCCTTCGGGTCCGACCTACCCTTCCCTGTGGCATCGATCCACACAACAGGAGGTGCAGAAATGCCCAGCAACAAAACCAACAGCACGAACAAGCCCGCCACCGGCGATCTCCAGTCCCTGGGAGACTCAGTGAACACCTTCACCCTCATCCGGCGCCTCGTCGCCACTCCCGAGCTTCGGGAGACTGGATCCGGCAAGTCCGTCACGACCATCAGGGTCGCCACGCACCGAAATTATCGCCCCGTATGCATCGAAGGACGGCTCCGAAACCGCGAGTGACAGGCCACCGCCGGCAGCACAATGCTTACTGTCGAGATTGTCGCCAACCGGCTCCAGGAGCGCTTCGGGAGCGTGACTGCTTTATTACTGTCCGCGGCGCGGCTGTTCACCTACTCGCAGACGGGAGAGGTATGATCATAACATGACCGATCCGATCTCACCGATTCATCCTCCGAGGATCCCTACTCCCGATGGCCGTCGGATGAGGGTCACGCTCCGTCTCCGCAAGCTTGTCGGCCCCGGCGCAGCGGATTTCTTCTTGGACGCATGCGCTCTCATGGATGAACCGTTTAGTTTCTTGTCCACGAGCCATCTTGTTGGGCATCTCATGAGGGAGATCGAGGGGTCACTCCGAGACGTTCTGAGGCCGCTTGCGCAGGTGGGCGGGACGCTCGATGAACCGGAAGAGAACGAGGACGGCCCCACTCACAAGGAGCAAATCCGCTCAATCCTCCTCCTTCTGGGAATTCCTTCCGACAACGAAGTTGGCCGGAAGTGGCTTTCACAGGCCGGGACGTACCAACGAAAGGGTCATCGGCCTGCCCTCGGCCCTCCACGGCCCTTCGAAACATCGTTCAGTGCCTTCTTCGAGGACTTCGAAGGAATCCTAGACTACATCCTCTACCGGATGGAAGCCAGCTACTCCTGGGTTTTCTTCCGGGTCGACGAGTTGGCGTCTCGGTCGCCCGCCAAGAAGAGCGATCTGGACCTGCTTCTGAGTTCGGTACCTCGGGACGTCGTCGCCCTCAGTCGTTTCTTCGAACGAGCGACCGACTCTTCGTGGCTGCCACTCATGCGCCGCCGTGGGATGTTCAGTAATCCCCCGTCGCCAGAACTCGACTCCAAGCAAGGCACGGTGAACTTCCCACCATGGCCCCAGACGCAGCTCCTCGTGCGATTTGCGAGCATGCTCCCCGACGACGTTGCCGATACGGTCAAGGAAATCCCGCCAACAGACAACGTTTACGTAAATGCGGCGATCGTGGATGTGGCGAAGGCTCTTCCGATCGACAGAGTCCCTGCATTGCTTCCGAGGCTGGTGCAGACGGTCAAGACCAAGTACCGAATGGGCTTTCCCATTCGCCTCGGTGAACTCATCGGCAGGCTCTCCGAAGCGTCGCTCAACGATGCAGCCTTGGAGCTAGCCAAGGCGTTGCTCTCGTTCGAAGTGCCACTGCCTCCAGACGAAGATGATCCGCATGCTGGACTGATGCGCTCGACACAAGAGCCCGCGCTCAGGATTGACGTGCACCTCTATAAGGATATTCTTCAACGGCAGTTGCCCCGGTTCGTCCAGGCAGTCGGCGTACCTGCCCTGGACATGCTTGCTGATTTGCTTGAACAGGCGATCATCAGCTCCTCCTCTGAAGAGATGAATTCAGGCCACATCGACTTTTCATCGATCTGGTGTCCAGAGGTCGCTTCGGAATGGCTCTACCGTGATTTCAGAACTAAGACTCATCTCACCTCGGCGCTCCGTGATGGAACCGTTGCGCATATATCGAGAAGGCCGGGAGACCTCTGTGTTCTCGTCGAGAATCTTGAGGCGCGAAAGTGGTCCATCTTCCGACGGCTCGCATTCAACGTACTTCAAGTTCACGGGGCACACGACATCACTCTGGTAGAGGCTCGCCTCGTTGACCCTGACGTTTTCGGAGACTACCAACTCCGTCCCGAGTATGAACGGCTCCTCGCTGCCCATTTCGCCGGTCTAACAGTCGAAGGACAACTCGCCGTCCTTGCGCTCATCGAACACGAGCCCGATACTGAGCAATACGCAAGATGGTTTCGCACCAGTCACGGGCGAGAGCCCACGGCTGAAGAAACAACGGGGTTTATTGAGATGACTACCCTAGGACGCCTGACGCCTATCGCCGATCATCTCCCAGAGGCTTGGCGGGCTCGGTACGAGCAGTACCTCAAAGCGTATGGTCCTCATTCCAGTCGTGTGCTTCCAAGGAGCGGAGGCTTCATCGGCGCTCGGAGCCCAACGACTGCCGAGGAAATCGCTGGACTAGATGTTGATGCGCTGATAGAGTACCTCACAAGCTTCGTCCCGTCAGGCGGCTTTCAAGACCCATCAAAGGAGGGGATGGGATCGACGTTCATGGAGGTCTTCGCCGCTGAAGCAAACCGCTACCTTCCCTTCGCCGAGCGATTCGCAGCGCTCAACATCGAATATGTCAACGGCATCGTCAACGGTCTTAACCGAGCCGTAAACGACGGTAAGGACATTAACTGGGACCTTGCGCTGGACCTCTCCGAGGCGATCGTTCACCGAGCTACCACCTTTACCGACGGGAACGACGGTAGCGATAGGTGGGGTTGGACTCGACTTGAGGTTGTTCGGCTTCTCTCGATCGGATTTCGGTCTGCCAGGCCCCTCCAACCTAAGCATGGCGAGCGGGCACTCGCTGTTATTGAAAGCGTCACGAACGACCCGCATCCAACTCCAGCTGACGAGGATAAGTACGGCCCGCCGAACATGAGTCCGGAGGATCTCTCTCTCAACAGCGTGCGAAGCCGAGCCCTCGAAGCAGTCATTGAGTATGGCGTTTGGAAGCAGCGTCGTGATCCCGATTCCTCATTCGAGGACGTCATTTCTATCCTTGAAAGACATCTTGATCCAGTGACAGACCCTTCGGTCGCCGTTCGATCAGTGATCGGCAGGAACTTCAGCAACCTCGTGGCTTTCGACCGACCTTGGGCGGAGAATGCAGCCTCTCGAATCTTCCCCGCCGGAGAGGAACTTCGACACCTCTGGACCGCCGCCTGGGATGGCTACCTCTGGCGAGGACTCCAGAACAAGCCGACGTGGCTTGCCCTTCGTGACCAGTATGCGCTGGCAATCCGTCGAGTCGAACCCGGTAACGGCGAACTCCGCCAGCGTGGACGAGACCAAGCGTTGGGTAACCATCTGGTGAGTCTTTATTGGTCGGGCGAAATTGGGCTTGAGGATGGACTGTTTGCTGACCTCCTGGCGGTAGCCGACGAAGAACTTCTACGCTCGCTCCTCGAAACGGTGGGTCGTTGCCTCGTTCCAGATGGACCGTCGCTCGAAGAGCCGGTGCTCCGGCGACTGCTCACACTATGGGACAGCCGAGTTGCCTCAGCTCGGACGAATCCATCAGGTGAACTCTCGGCATTCGGTTGGTGGTTCTGTTCCAACCAGATTCCGTTAGTAGTTCGTCTTCAAGGGTTGCGTGACGCACTCGCCTTGTCGGGTCACGTCGAGCCTGCCCACCAAGTCGTCGAATGCCTTGCGGCCCTCTGTTTTGCGCACCCCCGAGATGCTGCGGAACTTCTAGGTGCCATGGTCGAGAACGAAGACGATGGTTGGCGCTTAACCCTCTGGGATAAGAGCGCTGCACAAATTATCAAGACAGCAGTTGCAAGTGGTGATCCTGAAGCCGTACGGCTAGCCTGTGAAGCTGCAAGCCGAGCCGCCGCACGTGGACACTCACAGTGGCTTGAGTTTCCGAAAACGCCGTAGCGCTCGCCGGTTCATCCTTGGAGTGTTTCCAGTCAATGTCCCGGCGTCAAGTCAGTGCGAGCCACAACGCCGTTCCGGTTCTTCCGAGGAACGATTTCATTTTCCTTGACTCCGCACCGACCCCGTGATGTCGGTTATTATGAACCGGAAATGGTGGAGTCTATTTCGTTAGCCAGCCTTGAGGTGAGCGAAGACTTCTTGGGCTATGCTTGCCGTCGCACCGGCGAGACCAACCGCATCAGCTCTCATCGGTTCGAAGTCTTTATTCGGTCCGTCGACGTGAAGTGACGCACTGGCGAGACTGAATAGCGCATCGATTACTGCATGGATGCGCTGTAAAACGTCCTGGTCCTTGGCAGCGCGTGGTATTGGAGTCATTGCGGGGCTCAACTCTCGTAGAAATTCCAACGCCTTCCGGGAAGAAACGACCGATCCGCCATAGTCAGCCGCGTCGATCTTCTGCCGAGCGTCCATGAGGTGGCGGACGATCTCCGACCGTATGGGGTCCGGCTCGGTTGCTGCAAGCGGCAGCACGATGGGTATGCCGACTCCACGATCCCATCGTTCGAGCACCTGACCCCAGTCGTGCTGCGAGACTCGGATCGTGTCTTGTGCCATCATCGTAGGGTGCGTTCCGTAGTACGTCTGCGTCCTGCTCCCTTGCCGCTCCCCGCCATCGACGAGCAGCATCCTCATGTCGATTTGGAGTCGAAAGTCTTTTCCTTGTCGTCGATCCTCTAGCCCTTCAATGACCCAAGGATTCAGAGGAACTGGTAGCCGGACGTCCCAAGAGGTCTCATCGTCTGGGATCGGGTTCGGCTGCACAAACTGCTGCTTCACCCAGTTGAGAACGAATGGCTGTGGTGTTGCGGTTCCAAGGAATGAATAAGTACCAGCAATGTCCCAAGCCGTGAGGTCAGCGGTGACTTCAACTACGGCTCCGATTCCGTAGCCCTTTGCGACGAGCATTCCGAGGAGTAAAAGTCGTGGTTGAAGTCCGGGCATTCCTTCGATGCCCTTCCAGTCGATGGAGATACGTCCGTCGCCAAATAGTCCCAAGTTCATCGTTCCACGATACATGCTTCGACGTGAGCACCACATCTACGTGGAATTCGAGGTCGCGTATGTGTGGAATCGTGAGACCAAACCCGACTATCACCCCCACCGCTTGTATCCAGGGTTCGCATCTTGGTTCCGTCAACTCTCTATTTCTTTGTGGCTCAATTCATGGGATGTTCCATATAACCGCCTTCGAGAGGAGGCGTGTTCCCTTGGTTCGGTCAAGAATACGTCAGCCACCGACCACACGATGAAGTCGGGATAGAAGAATGGCGTCAGTTCCAAGTCCAAGGGAAGATCGGTTTGGTGGTCACTGCGACTCTGTGCATCGCCGTACACAACCATGAGCGGACGTCGGATGTTGTATCGGGTTAGCCTTGCTTGATCGCATCCCAGGTCGCCTGGTCCGACAAGTCAATTTCACATCGGTTGATGTCGAGAGAGCCGTTCTCCTTGTCCTTCTGATTGAACGTACCCACTCTTTCGAAGTAGGCGATCAGCTTCTTGAGATCGTCAGCTCCTAGGGGCGTACACCGGGAGCTGACGTTCCACTGCACTCCCCAAGCGGTTGCGGCACTACTGCGCAGAAGATTGGCAATCGTATGTTCGACAACGACTCGGCCCTTCGAGAAGCCACAAAACAACAGGCGACATCGAAAGCGTAGCCGTGGCACAGGAAATCGCGTTGCGGTAGTGTTTACCTAGCGATTTGGTCGTATTTCGCTAGGTAAACATCTGTCTTGGGTTCTAGAGATGCCGCATCATCGCAAGGGCTAGCGACTAAATCACTTCTACAACGAATATCTTCTGATTGACGTCTAACTTCGTCGGAACTAAATAAACCCTCGTCGTGGAGCTTCAACAGCCACGGCAAGGGCTACTAAACCCAACATTCAACTCAAAACACCACCTCTTCCAATCTCACTGCATCGAACTTCTTTCTATTTAACGGAGCTAAATCGTGGCTTGAAGTGCCAATATGCAACAGCCTGATCTCCGAGCCGTTCAAATTAACGCCATCATTCCACTTTCAGATATAACGATTGGGCTTCGAATTTCTCGGGCGTGCTACAACCTTTTGACAAGAGAATTTATCGGGTCGCCCTCCTTGATTCTCACCGCTCCGTGTCACAATTGTGTCACGCTTTAACTATGGCACGGGGAAGTATTACAGAATTAGGACCTGATAAGTGGCGTGTCCGATTTGACGCCGGTCTTACTCAAGACGGGCGTCGTCGACAAGCATCAAAAGTCGTTTATGGGGGGCGCCGGGCAGCGGAGAAGGCTCTTGCCGAGCTCATAAGAGCCGAGTCGAAGATTCAGAGGCAAAGTGCCGGAACGCTTCGAGATTTCATAAAAAGTTGGCTTCAATGGAAGGAGTCGGCGATCTCACCTAAGACACTCTCGGTTTACGAAGCATCGTTGAATCGAATACCAGATGCAATGCTTCGTTTGCCGTTGAAAGCTATCGACGGCAGAAAGCTAGACGAACTTTATCGAATGCTCATTCGCAACGGAGCATCGCCGTATGTTGTGCGTCAAGTCCATGCTGCACTGCGTAGCGCATTTACGACAGCAGTAAAGTGGGATTTGGTTGAGTTGAATCCGGCATCTAAGGCGACTCCGCCATCGATTCCTCGCTCCAAAGTGATTGCGCCCACCGCCGCCGAGGTTGCACAAGTTGTAGAGCTCACAGCGGATAGGTATGGAAGGCCAATGGCGGCTTTCTTTGCGCTTGCCGCCATGCTTGGAACTAGACGTGGTGAACTCTTGGCACTAAAAAGGAGTGATTTGGACTTCGAGAATAGGCGCCTAGCCGTTTCCAAGAGTCTGGTCTATGTACCCAATAAAGGCTCAATCTTGAAATCGACAAAGACTGGAGAAGAGCGCAGTATTGCACTTGATGAAATAGCTATTTCAATACTCAGAAGTCGCCTCGAGGAATTGGTTTCAGCTGCTGAAGACGGTTTTGCGATAGCCGAAGACCCCTATATTTTCGCAAGTGATCCAACAGGGGATTTTCCTTGGCATCCTGATTGGCCGACTCATGCTTTCTCAGCAGTGTGCAAATCGCTCGATTTGAGTTATCATCTGCATCAGCTTCGGCACTTTACCGCTACACAGCTAATAGCGGCTGGCGTTGATATTAGAACGGTATCGAGCCGCTTGGGCCATGCGGACCCATCGATAACTCTCAAAGTTTACAGTCACAGCGTTCAGGCTGCCGATATTAGAGCTGCGGCGATCATAGGTGAAATTGTAAGTTCCAAGAATTTTCTTGAGCAGTCGAGAATAAAGTGATTAGGAAGGTGCGAACAATCGTTGCAGATTAGATCAGTAATCAATTATTCGGCGTTGCTAAGACAACCTCAATTTTTCTCGCACGCGGTGAAATATTTGGTGGAGCCTAAGTGGGTTTCGTATGATTAGCTCAATGATGTTCCATATGGATACTGCGAGCCTGACGTCTGATCTCAATATTGGAAATTAGATCTAGATGCAGAAGTACTTGAATTTGCGTAACACATATTTTTGTATGTTCTTTGTGAGGTGTTCAGCGTGAGATCGACAAATATATTTGGATCGCTTGAAGAGATGTGTGGTTTGACACATGAGGAGTGTGCATCATATTTGGGTGACATTTCGGAAACGGTAGAGGCCTGGGCTTCAGGTAGCCTTGACGCTCCAGCGGCTGTTGTGGAAAAACTGATTCGTCTGTGGAAACGCATAGAAGATGAAGCGTCGAAGGTAGTCGACGAAATTGATGTACGGATTACAAACACAATGTTCCGCAAACTTCCTGAATTTGTGGAGTTCGCGGTACCAGCTTCGCTTGAGGAAGCCAATGAACTAGGGTGGCCCTCCATGGGCTCGTTCCTCAGAATTGCGGCTCTAGTTTCTGTTAATACTGGACTCAACCTAGAGTTGGTGACGAGCAAGCCGTATTATGAAACATACGCATCTGACTCGTCAAGGGAGTTGATCGAAGAGAAAATGAATGAAGTATTGTTGAAGCTTGCCAAGTACGGTGGTCGAAGTTATCCAACACAAAAGATTCCAAATGGAATTGCATTCAATGATGTAGAAGCCTGTTCTGATTTGTTGGTTGCATTTTGGCAAACGGCAGACGGGGTAAATCCGATTTTCCAAGAAAAGGTAATTATCGATAGCGAGCAATTTATAGTTGTAAGTGCAGAGGTACTGCCTTAGGCATTGTGCGGCCTTTGTTGCAGCGCTTGAAGAGCGCGAAGCCTGCCGAAGTTGAAATTTAGCCACGTTTCTGGGTTTTAAACCTCGGGGCGGACGTTACGCGTGCAAACTTTCTCAAAAGTTCTAAAGCCTATGTGTACAGAATCACCTAGCAGCGCGAAACTCTCTATTTTTCTCCTCCGAAGGTAAGCCGTTTGCAAGTCGATATCAGGTCATGCGGAGAGACAATGCAGCAAGGGGTAAAGATTTAGGCATCATCAAAGTACACTTCGCCAAGTTCTCAAGAATGGTCGGCGCCCTTTAAGCTGCAAACTTCCGATCAATTACTCCAAGATCGACCCATTTGTGCCCTGAGGTTTATTTGTTGATATATTGCCTCAAATGGATTTTTCCTTCTTCATAATGGATTCGTACCCGGTCTCGGGAGACTGATCCCTTGGAGAAATTTTTGACCCCTAGTCGCAACCGTTCTGAACTAGATATCCGATGCCAGTTGAGAATAAACATGGTTTGTGAATCGACCCTAACGTTCGATCCCTTGAATTTCGGCGATTGTAGGCCACTTGGACTCGTCATGCTCACTGGGGTCTATCTGCACTCTTACCGAAAGATCATTTTTCAAGGAAGTTTGGATCAAATGACCCTTTGCAGCCACAGGTATTAGTGAGTCCCAATGTTTTGTTAGCGCTGATGGGGATAGGACAGCGTTGGGAAATTTGCGATGGTAAACCGCCGCTCGAGCATGTACTTCTTCAGATGATGCGTTTACGGCTCTGAGTTCAGCAACAGCGCGATTTATCGATCCGCGTGCGCTTTTTGTCATCTGGTTAGAGTTTCGATGAGTCGCTTCGCATACTGCGACAAAAAGCTCATCTCCTCCTGGCAGTGGAACTTGCAAGTGGAGTTCGGAGGTATCGCGACGATCCGCCAAAGATTGATCCATGTTCCAAGTTCCATGTTCCACGGTAGGAGATGACGATTTACAGACAACATGTCGACGATTCGTCGGCTTTTCGGCGACAAAATGGCGATGACCCACCTTTTGCGCTAGCGTGACTTGTGGGTGGATTTGATCGATGTTTCGAGTGGTTCCATGGTCAAGGGCGTTGCCGCAGTAATCATCTCCGGTGTCGTCGAATTCACTTTCGAATTCATCATCGATTGGACGATTGAAGTCTTGAATATCGTCAAATTCGGGCTTGAACAGCGATTTTGATTTGCGTGTTGGCTGTATTTTTTGATGTTCTGACCAGCCCGTGATCTGTATCACTGATTTTTCATCGCGGCGGTACCTGCGAATCAATCCAACATCTGCTATCTCTTCAAGCCATTTGGAAACATCCTTTACTTCGATATCGTCATCCAGAGGAAAGCAAGTACCAGATAACGTTTTAGCATTGTCAAGTAGCCTGCCTTCATCGTCTGCTTCGGTGATTAGCCAAATGAATAGAAGTCGTGCGTAAATTGATAGCTTTGCAACAGTCTCGCTGGACTTCATCTCTGGTTTGATAGTCCTAATCTTTGGCATTAGCGTCTTTCTATGTTGAAGAATTTGGCAAACTCCGGCACGAAACCTACCCGTGCGACACCGGTTGGACCATTTCGGTGTTTGGCGACAATTATCTCCGCAATGCCCACTGAGGAGGTTGGGTCGCGATACAGAAATATTACGTTGTCCGCATCTTGCTCGAGGGCTCCCGAATCGCGTAGATCAGCAAGAGTAGGTCGCTTGTCCATTCTTTGCTCTAGCGCTCTCGAAAGCTGCGATAGTGCGATCACTGGGGTATCTAGTTCGCGTGCCAGAAGTTTGAGTTGTCTGCTCATCTCAGATACTTCTACTTGACGATTTTCCGCTCGCCTCGACGGCGTAATTAACTGCAGGTAGTCGATCACGATTAGTCCAAGTCCATGTTTGGTTTTGATTCTTCTTGCCGATGCCTTTATGCGACCCACGTTTGTAACTGGCGAATCATCGACGAACAATGGCAAATCGGCTAGGTCGGAAATGGTCTTTTCAAATCGTGAGATGTCAGTCGCCAAGGAATTTGAAAGTTGATGAGATTTGACACTTGCCTCGCTTGAAATTACTCTTCGACCGAGCTCGGTTCTGCTCATCTCTAATGAAAATAAGGCTACTGGAGTTGACCTAGCGGTATTCAAGGCAACACCTAGCGCAAACGCGGTCTTACCGATCGACGGTCGCGCTCCGACAATGGTCAATGTTGAAGGTTTGATCCCGTTGAGGATGTTATCAAGTTCTTTGAGCCCAGTAACCACCGGCGGATTACAGTTCGGAACATTTTCCATCTCGTCAAGGGTCGAAGCCATAACGGATCGAAGTTCTACAACGGAATTGGTTGACCCTGGTTGAATGCCGCCAATGCGCGATTCGAAATCAGCAAGTAGCCTCTCTGCGTTCTCGGTCGACTGGATCTCGATCATAGTTTTGCTAGAAAGTTCCAGCAGTCTCCGCAATATCGTCTTGTCTTGGAGAATCCTGATATGAGCGTTGATACTTTGAACGGAAATACTCGGTGCTCCAGCTAAGAGTTCGATAACAGCGACCATTCCACCAACTCTTTCGAGTACGTTTCGATTGGTTAGAATGTCGCAAACGGTCACGACATCAGCGGTACTATAGAGTTCATAGCATGTACAGAGAGCTTCAAACACAAGCTTGTGTTTCGGGTGGTAAAAGTCGTCCGTCGAAAGTTCATCGACCATGAGTCTCAGCCCGTCGAGCGAATTTAAGGCTATGCCGAGAACAATCTCCTCACTTTCGAGATTCATTGGGACATGGGAACCGATGCCATTTACTGATTCAGTCATTTAGTCTCCTTTTTGTGGGTGTCGAATTTGGTTGGTACTTCTAATAGCGGTTGAATTAAATCTTTTAGGTTTCCACATTTCGAATGAATTTTGGCGCAGCCGATCGGTGACGACGTTGATTTGACGGTGTTTAGCATTTCACGCTGGAATTGAATTGAGCTCTAGACTGGGGGATGTTAAACCGATCGTTGGAGGTAAATGTTCGCTGTCATGGGGCTTGCCGCTTGACCGCCGTAGTGCAACTTCCTGACGCCGTTCCCAAGTACTCATTCCTCCCCAGATTCCGTACGTCTCGCCATTGCGGATCGCGAACTCTAAGCACTCGATTCGGCATCGACATCGATTGCAAATCGACCTTGCGACGCCAGCTGCTCCTTTTTCAAACCAAATTGCGGGATTGTGACCGCGGCATGCCGCGTCTTCTGAATTGAAGAGTTGGAAGGTCAATTTGTCACCTCCCTGATACACTCCGATCGCCTTGGGGCAAATTCTTCAGATCGGCAAGATTCTCCTAGTATCCGGTAACTCTCAGGAAGGTCTCCGATCGACTCTGGAACATATTTAGAAATGAATCTCTCAACGCAAAGAACATCAGCTTTTTTGATTTTCGTGTTCCAGTTGTCGCTTGCTCCGAACAAGGTTTTTCGTATGTCGTCATGCAACTGAAATAACGCACGGCGCGCCGGGCATGCGACAAAAAGCTTTATTTGAAGCAGGTTTGATAAATTTGCGGGAAATGCGTAGCAGCCACGCGACTCATAAGGAAACTCGTTAACCGCAATGTCAATTGGCTCTACCCCCCAAATGCATGGGGATTTTTTTCTTGTACTTACCGTTGAAGCGCTCCGTGCAGACGGTCGTAATGGAGTTGTCTCGGCGTCGAGTTTCCGGCAGTGCAGTCGAGTTTTCAATTTGCATAAGAATGGAGCCGACCTGACCATCGCGCTCTCAAGAAAACAGATCGGGCAATCGGGAAAGCCTTCGAGAATATAGTGATGCCATGAGGGTGGCTTTTGGCGACGACTGGTTGCGTTTGAGCAAGGTGGCAATATTTTTGATCTGTCAGTCCTCGATTCCAACTCGGAGATCTTGTTTGACTTTCGCCTATTCGTGTCAACATCGGAGTTTTGGGGATGTGTCGTCGGTCTAGACATGATGCCTACAAGAAGTGGGGAAACAAGCGCTATTGATTGCGGTTCGGCTTCGTTCTCTACACCGTTTTGATCGGATTCTCCTTCGACAACCCATTTACGGAAGGATTCGCTAATAACCCAGTCATGGTATTCCATCCGTCGAAGTGCGTCAGATTTTCGAGGTGGAGTAAAAATACTCGGAGTAATGAATTCGAAATATGGCGGGAGGAAAACTCGCGTTTGTGCATCGCGTATCGGGGACAATGCGTTGCTTTGCATTTTTGACCATGCCCTAGTTCGCTCATCTTGAACCGCATCGACAAACAATCTGTCGATGTGCATAAAATCCCGGCTTACAATTCGTGCTCTTGATAATTCCTTGGGAGCTTTTGACTCCCCTACCCGCGCAGCGGATCGATAGGTTTGTGGCCGTGTGTCTAACCTCCAAGCCCGAATAGCGGTGGAAGTTTGGGAACGAGCGAATGGATCGGTGGAATGGTTCACAAAGACCTCTCTAGGATCGTCGAAGTTGTGGTTTGCGTGAGGCACGATTGCAATTAGAGAAGCGGGACGGCACATCACAGCGAGGATTATGTAAAGCAAAGTTACGGAAACAGATACTTTATGCAACGCTTCGAATGTCTCAGAGGTAAATCAGAGATCGAAGTGATTCTCGATCCACTCTGCCCTTAGTAAGTTCATCTGCCCGTCAACGAAGTCATCTAAAGCCTTCTGGCTTATAAACACGCGCCCTTTGGTTCGACCAGTTCTCGCAGATCGAATAGTTCCACTTGCCATCATTCGCGATAGTGTTGATATCGATACCCCGAGATAGTCCGCGGCCATCGAAACGGTGTAAACCCCATTCCCCTTCGGTGCTCTAACTGTCATCGCGGTTTTTCCTCCTGACGCGGAACTCGATTGATATGGATTTCGTAGAACTTAGGTATCGAAAAATCTTCACTTTTTGGTGCAAAATCCCGCGCAAACATCATTTTGGGACCGCATTTTCCCGAAAGACGCAGCGATCCCGTTCTAATCACGACGAAGCGAACCTCTGGTATTTCTGGAAATCCAGCATCGATCAAGAAGTGACTCACAAGATGCCGTCGTGGACACTGCAAAGGATAATTTTTTTCAAGCGCTGAAGTCACAAGTCATATATTACCACACACGTGTGTGTGTAGTACCCATCAACTATAGAAAAAAGAGATCTTTCAGAGATAATATAAGAGTTGTAATGATAGAAAAAACGGCGATCAAAGAGCTAGCTACCCTGATAGACAATGCGATAAATGCCCAAGGCCTAACAACGAAAAGGCTGGCTGAGGATTTGGGCGTATCGACTGAGACTGTCCGACGGTGGCGTAAAGGTGAGAACCTTCCTTCTCGCGTTGGCATTGAGGCAATGATAGTAAAACTAGGAATTGAGCGCGACGTGGCATTGCGATTACACGCTCAGGCGAAGGCCGAGAATGGCGAAGGTTCGTCGCTTTCGGGCTTAGTGACTATTCCAGCGACGCTACAATCCCACATAGATGAACTTGAGAGTCGTTTGTCGATGCTCGAAGAGGCAGTTCGAAACCATACCGAGCACCATTAGCTCGATCAAGGTGTGTTCTGACTCTAATAAACGATACCTGCTTGAGGGATAGCTCTTTGTAAATGCATAAGGTGCCCGCACACATCAAATCCTTTCGTTTCTACCTATTGCAGAACAAGTATGTGCTACAAAATATAAGTAGATCGGTGGTGTGAATGAGGACGTTGCTGCAGAAAAGCAAAGATGCCTTTCTTTACCGAAGCAATTTAGCTGGGGGGAAAACGAAGCTCACGACACCGAAACTGGCAACTTATTCTCGCTTCGAAATTATCGAAAACCTGAGAGTGCACAGCACCGACAAGGCTCTGAACATTGTTTCAACGTATGTTGATGCTTCTAACGACAATAACCCTTGTATTTTTTGGGATAGCGAAAGATGCATGTAAAGGTACGACGGGAATCGTCGCTTGCTCAGCTTGGGATAATCCAAATATGAAGCTTTCACCAGAGAATACTTTTTTGCGACACGACCGACTAAACGGCTATTATGACACCAAAGCCAGCGGAAATGATAGGTATTCCCGATCAGATCGTATATCGGGCACCAAAGAAATTTCTGGTACGCCTGGATTCATAGGAGATTCTCGGCTGTCACGGGTTCGTGCTCCGACAACTTTATCCTCATACACCCATGTTGGTAAAAAAGATCGAGATTATTCCAAATTTGCTATCTTGTCTAACTTGACCACCGTACGCCATCTAGTTGCCGAATTCCGTACAAACAACAAGCAAGAGAAAGGAAGGTTCCGATTGGAGGAATTCTATCAATTTCCTGTTACGCCCCTGGAGAATTGCCCGCCTCCTGGAGCTGAAAGACCCAATCCGGGCTCGATCTTCTATCGGCTCGCTCAATTCAATGGCAGTGGTAAAAAAATAAAGGAAGCCAGCTCGCACACCAGATACCACAGAACAGGGATATACGAGGATTGTTCAGATTTGGCTCTTTCGGTCTTTACAGAGGCGAGAGATGCACGCGAAGAACTCGACAATTCGAACCGCCGTGGCGGATGGTGCGTAGTTGCAGTTAACATTCCCGCCGATACAGATCCAAAAAAGCTTGGAAAATGGGAGCACTCCCCAAGTAATGGTAATAGTCATCACGATTGGTGGCCGTCGTCTGAATTGTCAACACTCGAACTGAATCAAATGTGCACTCCATTCGAATTTGAAGGAGTCTTATGATTACAAAGGTCCCTATCCAAATTGGTAGCCTTGGATTTTTACGACGTCACGAAGTCTATATTTCTTACGATGGTCCAAGCGTCTTTTCCGCCATATCCCCAATGGGACACCTATTCTTTTGTTGCATTGTCGAAAGGTATTTACCAGAAGATGACATGGAGGACGATCGTTCGTTCGACCTCTATATAGTTACGGAGGTAACACCTGAACGACTAAGGATGATCAAGCGAGGCGCCATCGGCGTTATCGATGCCTTTCGCGTTCCTGAAAGCGGTAACGTTTATCTAGTAAAGATATGGCATCGCCCGACCGAAGTAGATGTTATTCCAGTAGAGCAGGATTACGTGGATTATGCCTTAGGCACTGGGCCTGGGCGATTCTTGAATTTCGAAGATTCGAGGTTTCCAACACTCGACTACTTGGAAATCAGTGATCTCGCTGTAAGAGAGCACAGAACTTTCAGTGTATTGGAGTTGAAGGGAATATCAAATGAAGCGGCCGAAACATCAATCGAGGACGCGGGTGAATTCTTTTTGGCGGCACAGAAAATAGTCACCTACGCTGCGATGTTTACGAATGGAAGGACATCGAATGCTGGCCGCATTCCAAGTGATATCCAACGTGATTCAGAACTTACACTTGCGGGAATCCGTGCTGCATCACTTGCTTTCATCGTAGCAGAGGCATATAGACGGGGAACTCAACTGTCGATCGCTCCAAATTCAATCTTGTCGGACGCGCTGACAAAAGTTGGTGACTTGATTGATGCTGGGTCAGCTGGCGCCGATTCGCTGAAATCGCAATTGCAACAACTAAACAAGCGACTAATAAATGGCTTCATAATCATGTTGGAATCTACGGAGACGGTTGCCACTGGATTGACCTTATCGAGATTCGACTTTGACGGTGCCTCAAGGCATAGCTCGATCAGCGGTCAAAGAATTACTGAATCAATAAACACCGCCAAATCAATACTCGGAGTTTCGAGGGAATTAATCGAAATAGATGGAACCCTAGTAGGGTACAACTCTCGAAGCATGCGCTTTGAAATCAACGGAAATGATAAAAGCTTTCATGGCATGGCTCGAAAAGAAGCACGAGGAGAACTGCCGGCATTAACTATCGGAGGTAGATATAAGTTTTCACTTGAACTTGAATCTTTTGCTAACGATCGTGGTGTGCAAGAACAAAAATACTACCTCATTGGCGCTGAGAGCTTGACTGAAAATATCTAACGGTGCGATCTAGAGGCACTTCCCTATACGTGTTTCGATAAAAAAACAAGCGTTATATATTCTGTTGACCAAGAGAAGGTTAGGAATTACCATGATTTTAGAAATCGAGGCACAAAATGGCCGATTTGAATACCTACGTGTTGACTTTGATTATAGAAAAGATGTCACAACAAAAAGCCGACCTGCGAGAACTGCGATCCAGGGCGAGTTATATTTTGACGAGCGCAGGAGTAATCAATGGAGCCTTTATTGCGACATATTCCGCAGGAACCTCAAAGCGCATTTTCGAGCTTGGCGCGATAATTCTCTATTCACTAGCCGCAGTTGTAACGAGTTTCACCTTTATATCGAGAGAAAAGTGGATATTTACTTCAATTATCGACCAGATGTATTCAAACTTCAAAGGTTACGACGAAGAAAAATGGATTCAAATCACAGCGCAATCTGCCGAAAACCGATGGGATGCGAACAATCAGAAGATGGATCTTATGACGCGGTTCATGAATTTGGGTCTTTTACTGTTTGCAATTTCGTTGGCGTCGTGGATCTTCACGATCTGACAAATTTATCAAAGTCAAATCAATCACCAAACACGAGTTCAGACCCTAAGGACCCACCCGCGGAGGAAAAGCGCGACGGCAAGTAGCGGCTTCGATCTCCACTCTGCAACATAGCTCACAGACAGTTGGTCGCCTGCAAATAACTACCACTTGGACGGATCGTTACTTTTAACTTTGAAACTACTCGGTCAAAAGCTGAAAATCGCTACATACTGCTCTTCACAAACTCAACCCGCGCCCTAAGCGCATTTCGAAATACGTCAAAATTCAGGCGCGGATTAGGAAAATTACAAGTAAAAACTGGTGGAGGGGTTGTTGTAACAAAACAAGCAGCATCGTAAAGACGTTCCATGATCAACCGCTCAATCAGAATTTCATATCTCTTTTCATAATTAGTATTTTCGAAGATTTGATCGATTACGAAGGGTTCAGTCGAAGCAATTTTTACTGTTCTTTGCGTAGCTTCCGATATCCCAAGAACCATTATGTAGCCCAACCATGGCCGCCATTTACCCAATTGATCTGCTTGCGCAGCCCTCCAAAAATCGGTGGCATTGCCTAAAACTTCTTCGGCCCGATTATTAAAATTATTTCCAGTAGAACCAACCATTGACTTGAGTTCAATTGCTGCAACGAGCACTCCGTTATGAATTGCAACAATATCCCATTTTTTGGTTGCACGGTAGTACCCCGGTATTTCGAGAGCGCTTTTAGTTTTAACCTCAAATTCTTTGAGCCCAGCATCTAATAGGGTTTGTTCAATTACTTTGGTTAATGCATCTAGGTGATTTCCGCCGGTGACGGAACCTCGATTCCCTGCATCGACCACGCCGCGAGCCACTTGTGCCGTCGCTTGTTCGCTTCGTTTTTGCCATATCTTGAAAATGGCAGTAGTAAACTCGTTATTGATATTATGTTCACCAAAGGTCATTTATAAAAAGCCTAGCTTGTTGGGAACTTAGGCCATAGGCCTCACAAGATGCCGCGGTCGCCAAGTCGGTATCCCGTGTTCTAAACGCTAATGACAGTTGATCGGCTAATTCGTTACTAAGAGTTTCCGGATTAGGCACACATATTTGCCGTAAATTTTGGGCTTGGAACCTGAGCGTTCCTCCCCGCATTTCCACTCCGTAAGCACGTACGAATGATTCGGCAACCTTAGAGAGTAGTAGACCGCCCAAAACAGATAAGTCCCACCCTTTTGAAGTCACGTAATAGAGATTGTGATGAGGATAATGTCTACCGAGTTCCAACACCGGAGCTGAGTAGGACTTCATATCTGGGAAAAGAAGTTTTGGTTCATCAATGATTTCGTACTTCACCTTATCAATCGTGCGGTACCAATTGAAGGGAGGCTTCGAGGCGATACTTCTTTTCATCAATTCTGAACGAAATCTATCGAAGTAGTCCTTCAGTAACGGATAATTCTGGAGGTTTACGAGTCTTCTACCATCTTGCCAAGGATTGACAAGAAAATATCCATTCCACTTGAAAGTATCTCCCTGCAAGTCGCGCACCATAGACAACGGCAGTAAGCGGTCTTTTTCAACAAGTTTATAATTGTCAGTTACGAATATGCGATCCGCACCAGTGGCAATGCCAATTCCGACACGGGTCCGAGTTTTGGGTGATTCAAGTCTTTCATAGCGATACTGTAAATCTTGAAGTATCCGTATAATCTCAGGATTTCCATCGGGCCAAGGCGTTTCCGTTCTAAACCATGAATGCACATTCGAGGCGAAATAAGTCTCAGTTTTTTGCGACTCTTTGCCTCCATCCCTGATCCATCTGACTAGTGATTGAGCTGCATCAGCTCCAAAATCGCGTTTAGTTTGGACAACGTTTGATTCGTTTGAGTCACCGTTACTCAGGATAATCACTGACGGGTAGGCCGAAACATCGCGGTGAAATACAGCAGCGTCGTGGAGCTTCACTACTGTTTCAAGTGCGTACCTGTTTGCCACAATTGAACGTAGCTTCCGACCATATTGGTTTCTCATCCAACGATCTGCGCAGATGTAACCTAACTTGCCATCTTCATTTAGTAACGACAATCCAATCTCAATAAAGCCGATATACAAATCTGCTCGCCCCACCATTGAGGTACACGTTGATCGGTATTTTTCCTGAAGATTCTCATTTATGTCTTCAAGTCTTACGTAAGGCGGGTTACCTACAACGTAGTCCGCCATACGACGATCAGAGCTCAAGATGAAGTCATCGCAGCTTATCCAAGAATTAACAGTCTTTTTCGCGACCTCACCCTCGAATCCAGCGATTAGTAATTGATTGATAACGATCTCGCGTGCCTTTTCGGCCTGCTTCTCTTGAATTTCAAATGCCGATACTGAATCAACGGCACTTACCAGATCACGACCAAACAACTGCATTGACTGTAACAGTCGTTCAACCACGGGGACAAGAAAGGCTCCGTCACCGCACGATGGTTCTACAATCACTTGACTCGCCAAATCTTTATCAGGCGTATATCCAACGAGGTCGAGGATAAGTTCAACCATCCATCGTTTAGTAAATACTTGTCCAACTGATCGCGGAGCCGATATAGTTTGCATGCAACAATCTTAGAACCTTCATTGTGAGCTAATCATTTAAATGGCTGTTCGACCCTAACCGTGAACGTTTACAGCCATCGCTCCTTGGCGGCTGTAAGGGCAGCCCAAACTGAACATGTCACATTCTGTGTCACGCTTTTTTGATTGATACGGCAAATCCGTGCCCAATCATGACCACTTCATTGCATTTCAAAGGCGATATTTTGATATTTCGAAGATTTTTGAAAGTAACCAAATCTGACTTCGGATCAGACGGTTGGGGGTTCGAATCCCTCCGGGCG
>VFSW01003928.1_pt1 | contig 22232 bp, 40 predicted proteins | sample 5358111 | NCBI WGS metagenome assembly VFSW01 (sample SAMN11554181, study PRJNA540505) | mine drainage metagenome | isolation source: sediment from site ElyBrook_90M | place: USA: Ely Copper Mine, Vershire, VT | collected 2017 | reverse complement strand
GGGGAGGGGCGCATCGTTAGGACCGTGTAGTCTTGTGTTTGCAAGCAAGGATGCCGAGGCTTCCCGTCTAACCGCCGTTGCTGGCGTCGGGGCCTGTGGGTTCGATCCTGCCGCATCTGACCAGCCTCTCGCAATGTCCGTTCATGACGGGGGTAGCCCTGAGGGAAGGTCTTGTAGCACATGCGTGGTGCTCGGCTGGCTTTCACGGCGGACCGGGTTGTCACGGGAGGGACAGCGCCCGGATTTGGAGTAGTCGCCAGCGTCGGATGATGCACCCCGTCATATGCTGGGGGATCGAATCCCAGCCCCGAGTGACGGTCGCAGAGACGGGCACACGGGGATGTGAAAAGGCCCCCGCATTTCCCCCGATCGGGAGTCCGATCCACCCACGAATGGGCAGACAACGGACACGGGAGCGCGTGAAGCCTTACCAATAATCTACCACGTGGCGATACCCGATACACCCCCACACCCCCACTATACCACCCCGCGCCCCACGGGTCAACGGGAGATTTCACGCCGTCCCTCGGGGAGCCCACGGAGGGGGTCACGGGCGGGGCCGCTTGAAGTCGTTGAGGCGCTGGCGAATCCAGCCGGTCCAACTATCGCACTGCCCGGTCAGCTTGTGGCAGCGGAAGCCGTCGAGCACGCGCACAGCCTTGCCGTAGTCCACCCAACCGCCCTCATCAGGTAGGGCGCGGAAGGCGGCGTCCATCTCGCGGGGGCGAAAGCTCGTGCAGGCCGACTTCCCGCGATAGAGGAACTCGTAGATCAGCCGGTCCACGATCTCCCGATACACGACAAGCCTAGCTTGCGTCATGCCGCCGCTCCCGTCCTCGAAGGGTCACGCGCGGGGTACTCCTGGCCGACCGCGACCACGCCCGAACAGCTGAAACGCAAGGCGCCCGTGGTGGCCGCAGTAGACGCGCAGGGTGTCCGCCGTCCGCAGCTCCGTCTCCGCCGGCTTCCCGCATATCTGGCACCGCGGCAAGTCCTTGGCCATGACCAACGGCTCCGCCTCTTGGCAATGCCGCGTCCTACTCACGCGCCGCGTCCTCCGGTACGGGGGAGACAGCGAGCCACGCGGCTTGGGTCGCCTTGATCGCGGCGGCGACTTTCTGTTCCCAGCCCGCGCCGAGCAGATGCGAGAGCCCGTACTTGTGTGACAGCACATGGCACCCCGCAAGGTGGATTCCGTCCGCGTGCAACCGCCTGCACAGCGGGGCGATCTGGTCGTAGCCCGCCCGATGACCAGCGCCGGCTCCTTGCTTCCCGACGTGGGCGTTGTCGCAGGGCGTTCTCCCGCAGACGATGCACGGCTGCGTCTTCATCCACGCCCGGCGCTCGGGAGTCCCGTAGGCCCGCAGCAACTCGCGGGCGCGGCGCCTCCGGTTCTCGCGGGGCGCTCGCGAGGTGCGGCCTGGGAGAGGCGAGCGCTTCACCCGCCCACCTCGTCGCCGCGTTCAACGTCGCGGGGGTGCGGTGCAGGCGGTAAGGCCGGTGCCACGGCCCAGAGTGCGTCCGCGATGGCGACCAGTTCGTCGGGCGTGAGCTCGGCGCGCTCGACCGCCTCCCGCACGTCGCGCCAGAGCCAGTAGAGCAGGGCGAGCACGACGAGCGCCGCGAGACCGAGCGTGATGACGTGCCAGGGCACATACATGGGGAACCTCCGGAGTCAGAAGGAGAGCGAGCGGGTGGCCGCATGCTGATCTCGCCACGCGGCGTCGGTGCGCGCCGCGGCGGCGGTGAGGTCGACGTGGTAGCGCTGCTCGAACCCTGCCCGACGCCCGTCACCGTTGTCGAGTTCCCAGTGGTGACCGCGCCCGATGTTGCCGTCGAGCCAGAGCGTGCAGAGTGGCACCGTCTTGCTGGCATCGGCCTTGATACCCATGCCGAGCACTTCGATATGCGCCGAATCCGATGGCGTGCGCCCGCAGACGATGCACGGCAGGGATTGGACGAACTCGACCCGCGCCCGACTATGGAAGCTGCGGGCGAACTCCCGCGCCTTGCGGGCCGTGTTCACGGGGCGGGGGCTGCCGCGGCGCTTCAAGGGCTGCTTGCGCTTCATGGGTACACCATATAGTCGCTCGGTGCACCTGTCAATACTGACTATTGACTTTTACGGGTACACCCGCCGATATTAGCGGGCATGACGAAACCCACCCGCATGGTGCCGCTCACGATCAAGCTCCCACGGAAGCTCATGTGGGCCGTCAAGCGCGCCGCCGATCTGCCGCCGAAGCAAACGCCATCCTCCTATATCCGCGCGTTGCTCACCCACACCCTCGACCGCCGTCCCGCGAAGGAGCCCGCCCGATGACCCCCGACACCGACTACAGTGGCGACTCCCGCGAGACCCTGATCGAGGCATTGCGCGAGGCCGATGCCGAACTGGAGCGCCTCCGCATCCAGCACACGAACGACGTGGCACTTGCCAGAGCGTTGCTCGCCAAGCTCGACCGACGCCACGCCGCCGAAGCCGAGCGCGGCGAGATGTCTGTCGATGGCGACGGCGGGAACTATCCCGAGAACGGCCTACCCCCCGACGCATGGGGCGGTGGGTTCGCGGAGAACCACTGACATGCCGACTAACCTTCAAGAGGAGTACACTCGCATGCTTGGCATCATCATCCCGCCCACGCGGAAGGAAGCATCCCGCGCATACTACCTCGCCAACCGCGACTCCGTGCTCGCACAGCAGGCGGCGTATCGGAAGCGTCGGAAGGCGAAATTGCGTCGCGCCGAACTACGTGCAGCCGCCCCGCAGCCGGTCGCCGTCGCGCACGCGGTGCCAGCGTTCAAGATCGAGAAGGGCGTCCCTCTCCCCGCGCCCGGTCACGGAATGGATGACCCGTCACGCCCCCCGTTCGCCACACTCAAGGTGGGCGAATCGTTCCTGTTCACGCCGCAGCACCTGAATGGCAATGCCTCACCGACCGCGAAGGCGAACTTGATCTCGCATGTGAGCGCGCAGGCCATCAATCTGACGGTCAAGGTGCGCCCGCGTCCGAAGTTCACGGCTCGTACCGTCGTTGGCGGCGTTCGCGTCTGGCGCATCGAATGACCGCCGCGCAGCACTTCTCCGCCGCGCAACTCCGGCTCCGGGTCGGTCCGTCCCGCTGCCTCGACTGCGGGCGCGCGTGCCGGATCATGCGCTGCGCCCCCTGCCGCGCCGTCTTCCACGACCCGACCCCGTATGAGCGGTACGCGGCGAGGTTCCGCCCCCGCCTCCTCGCCCGCAGCAAGGCGTGGCGTGACCGGCAGCGTGGCCCATGACCCAGCCTGAGACGGTCCACGCCCAACTCGCGGCGGCGCTCCGGAAGCTGATGCAAGCCGCTGAGCGGGAACTGTGGGCTCGCCATCGCGCCGAGGATTGCGGACAGCGCGACCCATGCCTCAAGCGCCTTGCAGAACTCAACGCCGCAGTGATCGTCACCAAAGCCGCGTGCGACGAAGTTTCTGATCTGATCGTCAGTCTGTACCGCACCAAGACCGTTTCACCGTAGCACCCACGCGAACGCGCCCCCAAGGAGGGCTCACCGCACATGGCGAACAAGAATCTCACCAAAGTCACCCTCGCAATCGGCGCCCCGCCCACCATCTTCCGCGTCCTCGCGGTCGACCGCTTCGAGGGCACCTACGGCCCCTCCGTCACGTTCGAGGGCGAGAAGTCCGCCGTCACCACGTCCGTCCAGACCGCCGAGAACCAACTGTCGCGGCACAACCTCTCCATCGAGGAATCGGTCGGGCAGGTCATCCGGTTCAGCAAGGTCGCCGGCGGGAAATCGGGCTACGTCAATCTTGATCCGACCGGCGAAGTCCCCGCCGCCGGCATCGCCCCCTCCGTCACCCCGCCCCGCGTCGTGCTGCCGTTCGATAAACGCCAGGTCTTCGATGAACTCGGGAACCCCGTGTGGGACGATGAAGCCGCATCCGCCGAGGGCGTCACCTACGCGCCCGTGCTCGACGCGAACGCGAAGGCCCGGCAGAACATCATCACCCGCATGGGGGAGTGCATGGACGCCGCGCACCGCTTCCACGCGAAGATCGAAACCATGCGGGCGTCGAACGTCGATATCGGCGGTGGCAAGACGGAGCGCATGTCCGACTACACGTTCGACGGGAACGCCGTCGCCCGGCTGGCCTCGACCATGCTGATCCAGATGGCCCAAGGGCGGTGCCTCTGATGACGTTCCCCTTCACGATCACCCTCGTCCCGACCAAGCCCGACATCGGGGAAGTTCCTAGCCAAACGTGGTATCTCGATCACGAGGGCGAGTGGGCACTGGCCGGCGGGAACCGCGAGTCGCGCGTGCTGCCGGTCGATCACCCGAGCGCGGCCGAGTTGCTCATGGGGTACCAGCACGCACGCCTCCCGTCCCACGCCCATGCGGTGCTCGCATGAGCACGCCGACGTATTACAAGGTGCTCGACGCCAGTGGCCGCTCGTGCCACGGCGGGACGCTCGCGTGGTCCCTCCCGACTTGGAACGGCTCCCGCTGGAAAGCCGGCGCGTGGATGCCAGCGATCGACGGCGAGCTTGTCGCGTGTACGCGCGGCTACCACGGCTGCAAGAACGGCACGCAACTCCTGTCGTGGCTGCACGACCGCATCTACGTCATCGAATCGAGGTCCCCGTGGATCGGCGCGGGCGACAAGATGGTGACGGCGGGTCCGGTGCGGCTCACGCGCGGGACGGCATGGGATGACCGCACCGCACGGCTCTTCGCGGTCGCGTGTGCGCTCGATGTCTTGCCGCTATACGAGGCGCAGTATCCCGACGACCCGTGCGTGCAAGACGCACTGATCGTGGCGTGGAAATACGCGAACGGTCACGCGAGTGTCGCCGCGTGGGCCGCCACGAGGGCCGCCGCGAAGGCCGCCGCGAGTGTCGCCGCGAATGCCGCCCAAGGCGCGCGACTCGAACGATACCTCGTCGGGGACATCGACCTGTGACCGCCCCCGCCCCGGCGACGCTCCCGAAGGCGTACACGCGCACCCGCGAGGCCGGGCACGAAGCGGCGACGGACCCATTCGACAATGCCACGCTAACGGAGCTACGGGACCGCTTGTGGGCGCTGGCTTTCGGCGGGCAGGAGTTTTCGGCCGACTGGTTCCGTAGCCATCTGCCGGTCGATCTGAGAGAGAAGGCGGACCGGCACCCGCAAATCTACGGGATGCTATTCACCCAAGCGGCGGAGTCGGGGATGCTGGTCGATACGGGGCGCATGGTCAAATCGGCCATCAAGTCCCGCCGTGGAGCGAAGATCACGTTATGGAAAAGGAAAGACCGATGAACGATCATAAGATCACCGTCACGCGCCTCGATACGGCTGGGCACGATCCCGTCGTGTTCACCGCCATCGTCCCCGCCATGCCCGACATCGAAGCGTTGGCCAAGCTCTGCGCCGCCGTCAAGAAACCCCGCGTGAGGAAGCCGAAGCCGTGAACCGCGCCGCTGCCGGACGGGCTGCGAATGTCGCCGCACGCTGCGAGGCTCCGGCTGTGATCGTCCCGCCTGTGCGACCGGAACCCAAATCCGCCGGCGCCCGCGTCAGTGCCGTCGCGCGCGAACTCGGCTGCGTCGTGCACTCGCTCGAACAGCGGCGCCGCACGACGATCGCGCTCGGCCTGCCCGACCTCATCATCTGGACGCCGCACGTCTCGCTCTGGTTTGAGTGCAAGTCGCCCACCGACAAGCTCACGCCGCCGCAGCTCGCGTTCCTCACGGGCGAGCACGAACGCGGCGCGTGGTGCGCCTGTGGCGACGCCGGGGAGGCGCGCACGCTGCTCGGGATGATCCTGCGCGACATCGACCTCGTGAACGCGCGGGCACTATGCTGGACCACCGTCACCAAGGTCGCGGCCCGTGGGTCGCGCAAGGAGACCTGATGCACTCCCCCGACCGGGACCCCCAAGCCATGCGCATCTACCTGCTCGTCTGCGTGGCCGTGATCGTGCTGTCGTTCAGCATCGTCCCGCCGCTCGCGCGGCAGTGGCGGATGGCCCATCCCCAGCGGCAGGAGGCGGCACGGTGAGCGAAGTACCACGCACACAGTCGGAGGAATGGTTGCCGATGCGTCACGGCGCTGGCCTTCGCGTCACCGGGGAGCCGGGGCATCGCGCGCTTGAACTCGTCGCGTCGGTCGCCGGGCAGCAGGTCGTCATGGGCCACGTCCCACTGTTCGCGCTCATCAATCACCTGATGCCGGAGGCCGGCTTCACGGTGACGCGCGACGCGGTAGGCGACCATCTCGTCCTGAACGACGCGCCGGTTTGTGTCGGCGGTCCGTTCGATGGGCGACGCTTCCTCAAGGCGCACACGAACGGCCATGTCATTCGCGTGCCGGTCCGCGACCCGCAGTGGTTCAAGGTGACAGACGAGCCGCCCACTGCCTTCGCCTCAGTGCTCTGCGGCGAATATCGCCTGACGCGAATCGAAAGCGCATTCGGCACCCTCCGCGAACTCTGGTGGTGGACGCCGGAAGTGGCGATGGCGGAGAACAACGTGCCCATCGTAGGAGTAGGGTGAAGCCATGACCATCACGCCAACAGGGCACTGGCAGGCCGACGTCACCACGTGCCGCCACTGCCCGAACGATCTCCTGCACTCTGTCTCCCGGCAGACCGGCATATGTCGGCGCTGTGCGGCCGGGAGCACACCAGCCACTAAGGAGCACGCGCCATGAGCAACAAGAAGAAGTCGGCCCCCCTGCCGCAGGCGACGATCACGTTCCCGATACCGCCGGCGACCGCACGGAACATCGCCGATGTCTGTATCGACCTCGATGCGATGACGAACTTCTACGCCGTCATGCGCTGGCAACCCCGCACCGCACAACTGGCCGCCTTGCAGTGGTTGAGCGAGCGCCTGACCTGCGACTACATCGAAGGTGCGAAGGCGTCCAATGGCTAACATCACCCCGACAGCAGCCCAAGCGAACGCGGCGGCGTACGTGGCGTATCTGCGCGAGGCGTGGAACGCCGCCGAACACTACCCGTGGCCCGAGTTCACGACAACCGGGCCGCCGGTGGAGCGCGTGGAGGTGGAGGACGGCTGGTCGCCCGGCGCTCTGCACTGGCATGTGACGTGGGTGGATGATCGCATCGTCGCCCGTGACGGGTGCGGATCGCAAGTCACCCTCCACCGCACCATTGGCGAGTCCGTCAAGCGCGCCGCCGCGAAGCTGTTACTCGCCGAGCCGACGACCACTCGCTACCGCGTCGAATGGCGCGACGGGCAGGCGGTCGCGGAGCCCATCGAGGAGGGACGCGGCGCATGAGTTGGAACCATCGTGTCGTCCGGCGCGTGTGGCCGGACAATCCCGAACCGACGTTCGAGGTTCACGAGGTCTACTACGCGGAGGACGGCACGCCGAACGGGATGACGGCAACCGCGGCCTCTCCGATGGGCGTCACACCCGACGAACTCGCCAGCGAACTACGGATGATGCTGGCCGCCCTCGACAAACCCATCCTGGAGTACATGGAATGAGCACCCAGCCGTGCGGGCCGAGTGCGCCCACCGACCGATAGGAGAAGCTGATGCCGAATGAATCGCCCCCCCTGTCCCCCAAAGCGGCGACGCTGATCGGGGCGCTGCGGAACACGAACGGATACCGCGGCATAGAGATCGGCCACTTCGACACCGACTACCTCGCCGCCGAGTTGGCGCTGGCCGCGTTCGTCGCCCGCCTCGAAGCGCGCGTGGTGTGGGCGACGGATGGGACTGGCAGCGTCGCAGTGGCGCGCGAGGCCATCATCGAGATGGGCCGCGAGAGCGCCAACGCACAGTACGTGGATCATCCCGCGAACGAGTGGAGACGACAGGGCGAGATTGACTACGCCACCGAACGCGCGGACGCCCTGATCGCAGCCGTGCGGGCCGAGACGCTGGCAGGGGTCGTGGACATCGTGGCTGCCGAGATCGCCGGGTTCGCGTCCGCCGCCGACATGCTATCGGGAGGCGAAGGCGTGGACCTCGTGAGCGCGCGAGCGGATGCGCGGAAGGTGTTGGGCCTCGACGCCGCTTCCCCCCGAGAGATCGGCCAATGAGCGAGAAAGTGGATGCCCGACGCTGGCGAGCAATATGCCGACTGGCAACACGAGGCGAAGTGACGCTGTTCGCTTGGCGTGGCGACGATGACGGCAACGCTGGCGATGGTGGCACGGTGCGCGTCGAGTTTCACGAGCACGAGCACGATGACCTCGCCATTCAAGGGGAGACAACGCGCTTGTTCGACGGTGCCACACTGGATGTCGCCGCCGACAAGGTGAGCCGCGCACTGCTCGACCACGATCACCGAGGAGGCAGGATCAATGCCAAGTGACGAACGCGCTTCCCCCCGAGAGACACCGCCGCCGCTCTCGACGGTTGTCTCAACGACGGTGACCGGCAACGGAGGGCAGACGCTCGCCGCCAGTAGCACCATCACGGTGCCGCCCAAGCGCGACCCGGCCACCTGCGACCACGGCGGGATGCAATTTGGCGGGCGGTACTCGCACGAAGGCGGCACCTTCTGCTCGGCGTGCGACACCAATGTCAACGACGTCGCCGCCGCGCCCCCATCGGACGCACGGCCCGCTGAGGCATGGCAGATCACGACGCTCCGCTCCGCGCTGGAGAATTGGGGCCGGCACTTCGACCGGTGCGCGATAAGCAGTGGGGTGGGAGGCCCGGCATGCACCTGCGGACTGGCGAAGGCGTTGGAGGATTCGCACTCGTTCGCCATGTCAAAGGAGTGGTGCCTCGCGATGGCCGCGAAGGAGGGAGACAAGGATTCAACCATCGGGCGGCCCCCATCGGAGGCACGGGGGGACGCCGCAACTCACAAGGATTCCTTGTCGGTTCAGCACGCGAAGGTTGTCGAGGCGGCGCTGGCAATCGACGCGAAGGGGTGGCGCGACATCCTGACCAACATGCGGTTCACACTATCCCGCACAGGCGAGGGAGTTGTACCAGAATCAGTGATCCGCGCCGTTGATAGTCTACTCCACGCCGTCGCCGCCGCCCGCGACGACGCGGACCGCACCGCGATCATGCGCGAGGCGGCGGATATGATCGAGTTCGGGAGCGGCGATATCCAGCACGACGCGAAGGTCGCCGCCCGGCTCCGCACGCTGGCGGGTGCGCCGTGAGTGACCGCCCGCTCCTTGTCCTCGACCTCCAGATCGTTCTGCCGAGGCGCGGAATCTACAACGTGAGGCCGGGAGAAACCGTGCAACACGCAGCCTTGCGAATTGCAAGGGACGGCTCTGTTGTTGACCACCTTACTGGTTGTTGGATATGGGGCGGCTTGGTAAATCGCAGGGGATATTCTAAGATCACGATAGGCGGGTATGCTTCGACACTCGGTCGCCACATCCTCGGGCTCGTCAAGGGGGACAGCCTTGTCATGCGCCACCACTGCGATGTTCCCCGGTGTGTGAACCCCGACCATTTGGCGCGCGGGACCACACTGGAAAACTCGCAAGATTGTGTCGAACGCGGGCGTCAATGGAACAGTAACAAGACCCATTGCCCGAAGGGGCACCCCTACAATGACGGAAACGTCGTGCTCGAAAAAAACGGCCCCGGCTCTGTAAGTCGCAAATGCCGCATCTGCCTGCGCGCGAACAGTCGAGCGTGGTATGCTGATCCAGAAAAGCGCGCCCGTAATTTCGCCAATCGCCGCGCGGCTCGCGCAGTGCGACGCGGCGTGGAGCGGGCTGTATGAAGCCGCTTATTGTCTTGGACCTGCAAGTTGGCCAGAGTTCCGGCTGGGGAGTGTACGCCACAAATCTCGCCAAGCACGCCCTGTCCCGCTGTCGCGTCGGACTGACGTTGCCCCCGAAGCTGGCCGAACTGAACGAGGCCGATGCGGCGATCATTGCCGCCATGCCCGTCTACGAGGCCGGGAATGTCCCGCCCGGCGCGATCACCGTTACGGGGCTCGGGAACAAGGGACTGAACCATCGCGCGGGCTGGCCGCCGGACGCCCCGGACCGTCGGTTGAACGTCGGCGTGATCTTCTCCGAGGACACGGCATGGAAGGTCGCCGACGTCGCGCGACTCAACACGTATGACCTGATCGTCGCGGGCTCCACGTGGAACGCCGATATCCTCAAGGCCAACGGGGTCACGAACGTGGTCACCGTCTTTCAGGGGGTGGACCTCGATATCTTCTATCCCAGCACGGAACCCCGAAAGCCCGGCCCGTTCCGCGTGTTCAGCGGCGGGAAGCTCGAATACCGGAAGGGGCAGGACATCGTGGTCGCCGCGTTCCGCGAGTTCCACAAGTCGTACCCCGACTCCCAACTCGTCGTCGCGTGGGACAACCACTGGCCGTCCACGATGCAGGATATCAGCGTCGCCGGCCACACGGTCGGGGCACCCGCGAGCAACGCCGACATCCCGAACTGGCTCCGGGCCAACGGGGTAACGGCCTTCGAGAATGTGGGGATGATCCCGCACTACCGCATGGGCGACGTGCTCCGGTCCTGCGATGCCGCGGTGTTCCCGAACCGGGCAGAAGGTGGGACGAACCTGTGTGCCGCTGAAGCTTTGGCGTGCGGGGTGCCGACGATCATATCCGACTGCACGGGCCATCTTGATATTGGCACCGCAGGCGACGGCGCAGTTCATTGTGCCGCCGGGCCGCTCGGACATGGAGTCGCGGATGGCGACCCGACTGGGCGAATCGTTGGCCCTATTGCCGGATACACGGGGACAGGCGGCTGGCTGGAAGTCGACCCATCCGCGATCACGCGCATACTCACGGATCAAGCGGCAGGTCACGTCATCCGCGGTCAACTCGACCCATCCTGGTCGTGGCCCCTCGCCATTGGGCGGCTGCTGGATGCGTGCGGAATAGACCGATGAAGCACGGCGTCCCGTGGCCAGCCTGTACCTGCGGGACGCAACCCCTGCGCGGGGGCACCTGCCTGCACTGCCTCGCCTACGACGCGATGATGGCGTACGGGGATGCGTGGAAAGCGAAGGCCCCGTACCACGACTTGAAGCGGCTGGAAGAAGCGTACCATGTCGCACAGGAGGCGATGTTCCGATGAGCACCATCGTCCACGAAGTCACGCTCGACTTGGGGCGGGGGGGAGCGAAGGTCGTCTACAGCCTCGACACCCGCCAGCCGATCCAGTCCCAGATCGCCCACACGGTCGCCTCCGGCTATCTCTACGAGCCCGCGACGAGCCGCCTCATCATGGCCGTCTTGAAGCCCGGCGATACGTTCCTCGACATCGGGGCACACATTGGGTATTTCACCTGCATGGCCGGGGTGCTCGTCGGTCCCGAAGGCAAGGTGCTGGCGTTCGAGCCGAACCCGCGCAACTTCAAGGACCTGTCCTTCAACGTCCACCGGAACCACTTGGACGCCCGCACGATTGTCCTCCCGTGGGCGATGGGCTACGACGACGGGACCGTCACGTTCTACCTGAACGACGACAACGACGGGGGCCACGCGCTTTGGCAGCCGAAAGAGCATCCCGCGAACTTGAAGTCGAAGGAGAACCAGCGATCCATCACCGTCATCCGGCAGGCCGTGGACGACCTGTTCTACCCTGAGCCGACATTAAACGACGTGCCGCCGATCAAGTGCATCAAGATCGACTGTGAAGGGGCCGAGCACGACATCCTCCGGGGGGCCGCACAGACGCTCAGGGGCCAGCAGGTCCCGTTCGTGATCGCGGAAGTCAACCGGTTTGGCCTGCACCAACTGGGAACGGACGAAATGGCGATGCGGGAGACGATGAATGAACTGGGCTACGAGACGTGGCTGATCGACGACAGGGCGGGCACGATCATCAAGCTCGGACCCACGGAGACGCTACAGGTAGACCATGTGTTCAACTTGCTGTGGAAGCTTCCGGGGAGCGTGATCGGATGACGAACTTCGACGGCACACTCCGTATCACGCGGAATATGCACAACATCCTCAAGCGCGAGTGGCGCAGGATGATCCGTGAACAAACAGCCATGGTGAAGGAGTTGGAGTTGTTAAATGACGCACTCGATAGCGCACTCGCGTTAGAGCAGCATCGCGCCAACCTCCGCAAACATGGAATCCCATGAGCGACCGCGACATCATCGACCTGCCCAAGTGGGTGCCGGAGGCGACCCCGCTCCCACCGAACGTGGTGGATCAAATCTTCGCCCACCGGAACGAGGGGCGGCACATCGAGGCCCTGCCCCTCGTCACGGAAGCGATCAAGGAGGGGTCCCCGCAACGCCTCGACCCGAACTTCTGGCGGGGCCTCGCCTTCATCCACGCCGATAGCCAAGGGTTCAACGAGGCCCGCCTCGCGTACTGGGAAATCGTCAAACTCCAGCCGAAACACCCGCTCGCCCATCTGGAACTGTGCCAAGCCGCGATGGCGTGTGGACACTGGGACGAGGCGAAGCTCGTCAACGACATGGCCCTCGACCTGATGGTCGGCATAGACCTGACCGAGCCGTGGAAGGTGCAAGCCACCATGAACGCCGCCGCACTGGCCTACCGCTTCGGCAAGGCGTCGAACGGGGAGCGGCTCTACCACCAAGTCGCGGACTTGGCGAACGGGCCGGTCCATGAGGACCTGCAATTCGCGGTCGGGATGGCCCGCCTGACCACCCACCACGACGCGAAGGCGTGGGCGCTCCACGAACGTCGGCTGGATACGGTCGCCCTCTACAAGTGGTCGAAGGACCGCGGGGAGCAGCCGGAGTTGCCCCGCTGGACCGGCGTGGAACGTGGTCCCGTGGTGTTCTGGCAAGAGCAGGGGGCGGGCGACCTGATCCAGATGATGCGCTTCATCCCATGGATTGCGGAGGTATCGCAGGCGCCGGTGATCGTGCGGGCCGACCCGCCGCTCTGGCCGTTGCTGCGGGCGATGCCGGGCGTGGGGGCGTTGCTGGCGCGGACCGACGAGGCCCCGTCGCGGGCGCAGTGGCAGTTGCCGATCATGTCGGCGCCGGTGGCGTACGGGGTGGACGGGTGGAAGACGGTGCCGCCGCCCGTGGTGCCAGCGAAGTACGCATGGCATATGCGAAGTGATCTAGCATTTACGGAACCACCGGGTGCGCCACATCCATTGCCGCCGATCATTGGGGTATGTTGGTCAGGCGCAGCGGGCCATCCCGGCGACAAGGACCGCTCCGCGTCGATGGTATCGCTGGAAGTCCTGCGCGAAATGCTCCCACATCACCGCTGGCAATCGTTGCAGATGGGGAACTGTCCTGATTGGATGACGCCGCTCGTCGTAGCCGACTACGGCCAGACCGCCACCATCATGCAGACGCTCGATGCCGTGGTGACTTGCGATACCTCGGTCGTACACTTGGCTGCGACGCTGGGGGTGCCGACGTGGCTGATCCCGCCGTCCTCGCCCGAATGGCGCTGGGGGCTTCGGGGACAGTCGGCGTGGTATCCCGGAATCCGCGTCGTCCGTCGTTCGACCGTGGGCGCGTGGGGACCGGCGTGGAAGAAGGTCGCGGGTGAGGTACGGGCCTACTTGGAGGGGCGTTAGCGCCTGAGCAGCGCCCCCGCGACAATCCCGACGCCAGCGCCAAGTAGCCCAACCCGTAGCATCGACACCCGGCCCGCCCGGATAGCCTCGCGGGTCTGCGATTTCTGGTTCGCCAGCAGCGAGTCGAGTGTCAGGCGGGCGGTATGCTCAAGACGCCAGCCGCTCTCACAGGTGCGGGCGACGAGCGTACACGCCTTGATGGCGGTGTCGGCCACGTCCCGGTTGACGTAGACGACGGTTTCGCGCGTCACCGAATCGAACCGGACGACGGTATCGGTCACGCGCATCGTATCGTAGCGGGCGAGCGTCTTGGTGAACGTCCGCTTGACGGTATCGTATACGACCAGTACGGAGTCGGACGCCTTGACCAGCGAGTCCACCCGATGCTGCAACGTCGCGGCGGTCGCCCGGAGCGCGGCCCGCTCATGATCGGGCGAGAACTCACTGATCGCCAACCACGTCAGCAGGGCGATCCCTACGACCAGTGCGGCAAGGCCCTTGAGCGGGATGGTCACGAATCCGCCCCGTACCGCGCGACCACCGCGTCCACGTTGCCGGCGAGGCAGTCAGCTTGATCTTGGGCGGTGGGTGACTTCGGGCACGCCGACCATTGCACGTGTGGCCGGTCGACATGCTGCCACGTCGCGCCGGACGCCAGCCCGTACGCGCTGCACCACTGCTCGATGGATTCGACGGTCGCGTTATTGATCTCCCCACCGTGCAGGTTCTCGAAGTCGACCGCGAGCCCGTACGAGTGCCACGTCTTCTCGCCCGTGGCTGCGTTGCTCACGATCCCCCGTCCGTCAGGGTCGTACAATCTTCCTATCCCATGGAGCCAAGTCACCCGCTCCGCTGTCCGCATGGCCTCCCGAACGCGCACGGGATGGCCTACGTCGGCCAGCTTGCCCTCCAAGTCCTCGACCGCCCGCGCCATCGCTGGGGGTAGCTCGCTCGTGTCGGTGTGCATCGGCGGTTCCGGTGGCGTCGTTCCGAAGCGTGCCATCATGCCGCACTCACCACGACGAACGCCGTGAGGATGCCCACGACGTTGGCCACCGCGTCGCCAAGCTCGGGGCTGCCGCGACCGAGCCACCAATCCCAGCCGATTTCCTTTGCCAGTCCGAGCGCCAGCGCGACGCCGCACGCGCCGAGGATCGGGACGTGCCAGACGGCCAGCGTCAGGGTGAGCGCCATCGAGACGGCGAGGTGGGCGCGCTTGTCGACGGCGGTCAGGAAGTCCGGCGCGAGGGTCCAGTTGAATGGCGCTCTCATACGTCCCCCTTCGGTGAAGTGGGTGGTGCGGGTGGTGCAGGTCCTTCAACGGGCGGCTCGACCTTCGTTGTGACCGTCGTGACGTTCTGCCCTCTGGCATTCCGGTACGACGACACGATCACGGTCACCAAGCCCGCGCCGCGCTTGATCGCATCCGTGAAGGCGTCGCCGTCGAAGCGGATCAGCGAGTAGACGAGCACGACCGTCAGAAAGCCCAGCGCCGTCTTGCTCGGGTCAGGTCGCGGGTGCCAGTTCGCGGGATCGAAGAAACTCAGCACGATCAGCACCAACGCGCCGAACGCGATGACGCCGTAGATCGTGTTCCGCACCCTCGTGCCTATGTCAATGGTCATCGGTCGATCTCCTTGTGCGGGGCACACTGTTCATCTTCTCCCGTAATGCATCGACGGTCCGCGCGAGGTCGGCATTCCTGAGCGACCCGACTTCGACCGCCAACGCGATGGAATCGATGTCATGCGCGAGTTTGTCCAGCTTCCCCACATTCGCCCGCACGATGGTGGTTAAATCGGGGTCTAACTTCGCCACCGCCGCGGACAACTCCGTGATCTTATTCTTGCTCTCGATGACCGTGGACGACATTTCATCAATCAACGCGACGTTCAACTGTCGGACCGTGATCGCCATCGGCTCGATCAGGGAGAAGACGCGAATGAAGTTGAACCCGGCCCGGCCTGCGGTCAGGAACGCAACGACCGTACCTGCAATCGCAGCCATGATGGCGGCCGTGATCCCGAGCGCCGTGACCCACGTATCCGGGGACCCGTCCGGTGTCGGTCCGGTGGTCACTTACGGGGCTGGATGGCCGCCAGCAGCTTGGCCAGCGCGGACTTCGCGCCATAGGCGTGCCGCTTCGGGTCGGGCGGGTACGTCATCGGCGGGGCATGGGGGCCGAATCGTCCCTTGGCGGTGTCGGCTAGCACATCCTGATTGTGCAACGTCAAGGACCGCAGTTGGTCTGTCATGGGCGCATCCGACGAACGAGGAGAGACGCCAGGAGCACAGCGGCAAGCGAGAAGATGCCGCGCCACGACCGTCCGGTCGCCTGCGGGACAATGACCACGAATCCAACGAGTACTGCGGCGAGGAAGATGGTCACGGGTTCCGCTCGACTTGGGTCGCTGGGAGCGCGGCGAACGGGTTGGCGCTGCGCTTCGACTTCTTCCGCCCGACTTGGGTCGCTGGGAGCGCGGCGAACGGGTTGGCGCTGCGCTTCGACTTCGACGCGATCATCTGCAACATCTTGATGGCATCATTCCCGGTCGAAGTCGTCATGGGCAGCAACTCTTGGGCAACGTCCTGTTTCACGCCGGCATCTGCTGCATCCGCCGCCCCGCTGAGGAACCGGCGAACCGGATGCAACGACACCAGTTTCCGCACGGTCGGGGCGATGCTCCCACTGGCTTGCGCTAACCGCGATGCGGTCGCCCGGTTCTGATGCGTGTCGGAGCCGCCGAGGCGCGCCGTGCGCTCGGCCATGAGGCGTTCGGCGTCAAGGTTCCCGGCAAAGGTGTGTTCCGCATCCGGCGACTTGAACATCATCGACCGCATGTTGTCACGAGACGGGGCATCACCAAATGCCTTCCTCGTGACAGGGAACGTGCTGGCGTCTGCGTTCGCGGTGATCGTGTTCGCCGCGTCGAAGTGCGCCTGCTGAAGCCCGCGCTTCACCAACGCCTGTTCCTGCGGTGACATCCGCTGGACATCTGCTGCAAGTTTCGCGAGTTCAGTATCGCCCGGATTCTTCATGGCCGAGTACCCGCGCTCCCATGCCGCCAATGCCTTCCCCGCCGGTCCTGATGCCGACCCCGCAGGAATGATGTCAGGGAACGTCGCCGCGATGCGCGCCTGTTGTTGGTCGGTCAACCTGCTGGCGCTATTCTTGCCCAGGGACTTGGCGAGCGACTGCGCCTCGGCGGCCTTCGCTGCAATCCCTTCGATCTGCGGGGCGACTTCCTTCCCGGCGAACGCCAGCCCGAAACGCCGCGCTTGTTCGTCAGACCCGAGCAGGGCCTTGGCGATCTGCTGTGCACTTCCACCCGTCGCATCTACTTGCGCTCGGATGGCGTTCTGTGCCCCGATACGCCATTCTGCACGCCGTTCGGGGGACATCGCCGCCACCTTCTGGTCAAGCGCGTCAAGCGACTGCTGCATCTGGCGTGGCGACCCACCGGCGTTCTCCCGAAATTTGCCGATGTCGAGGCCAGTCCGCAGCGCTTCCATGTTCCCAGCCCTCTGCTCGTACCCCGTCATGGCGTCAGCGAATTTCGGGAACTGCTCCCGCAGCGAGGCGTCCATCTGGTCAACCATCGGGCGCAGCGTTCGTACCTCGTTGGACGAGAGGATGCCGGGCGGGATGTTCGGATTCTGCCGGGCGAGTTGGTTCTGCTTGTCCGCTCGACGGAAGGTTTGCAGCATCTGGTGGGCCATCGACAAGTCGGCCACGGTCTTTGTCTCACCCGTGGGGGCCATACCCGCCCGCATCTTTTTCTCTAGCTTGACTGCATCGCCGGGCTTGTAATTGCGACTGAGCTTGATGTCGGTGAGTATCTGCTGCATTTCTGGTGTCAGGTCGCCACCCTGCCCACCCGCGACAGTGCGGGTCGGGACGGACCCATACTCCCGCGTGTGAATCCGCGCCGCCTCCTGCAACACCTTCTGCCCCGCTGGGTCAGCGAGCAGCGCGTCGACTGCCGGATTCTGGATGTCCCCCGTACCACTCGCGTTGGCTTCCCCAAACGCGTGCTTACCAAACGTCCGCAAGTCGGTTTGCAACTTGGCATATCGGGCATGTGGCGTCTCGTCGGGCACGTCCATCGCCCCCTTCAACGCCTGCCGAATCTCGCCGGGCGCTTCGTCCGCGACTGCGCCAGCGTTCTGCGCCTTGACCGCAGCGACCGAGGCGTTGTCACGAGACGTGGCCGTTTCAGCGATATTCCGCGCGTTCTCCCGTGCGGCTTGTGCTGCCACCTCGCTCCTTGCACCCGTATGAAGGTCTGCGCCGATCTCTGGCGACGACTGCACCCCCGTCGCGTTTTCGAGGTCGCCGATAATCCGACCACGCGCACCCTCTGCCCGCCCCTTGAAGAAGTCGGCGGCCTGCTGCGCGGACTTCCCACCACCCTGCCGGATGTTCTTGGCGATGCCGAAGGCTCCTTCGTCCACGTCGGCCGCCGTCAGGGGCTTGCCAGGCGACGCCTGCAACTTCCCGATCGCTGCCTGCGGGTCGCTGAACTCGCCTGCTGCTGTCGTCATCGCGCGCCCGCGCGGTCCGATGCTGTAGGCCAGATTCTTGAGCGCATCCGCCCCGCGACCGAGCACCGGTACTTTGACCGAGGCCGCCCGGTCCGCGAGCGCGTTACCGCCCCTGAGTGCGAGGTTCGACAGCACCTTGTCGCCACCGGCCCGATATGCCGCGCCGCCCGCGAGCCCTGCCGCTGCGCCGAGTCCAGCGCCCTTCCATCGTTCCCCTTCCGGCGCTACCGCAGCGCCCAGTCCGGCGCCGAGCAACGGCCCCGCGACGAGCGCGCTTCGGCCCGCCGCGCCACCCAGCGCCCCGCCAGCGGCCCCGAGCGCCGCACCGCCGAGCGTGCTACTGACACGATTCCCTTCGTCGGAGCCGCCGAGGCCGTAGGCGCCCCCGTATGCCGCACCGAGTCCCATCGCACCGAGGATGCCCTTGCTAGCGAGGGCCGCCACCGGACCGAGTCCAGCCGTCGCAACCAACGGGATCGCGCCCCCGGCCAGCCCAGCGACCGTCGAAGCCACCGGATGGGCTGTGGCGTACTGGGTGTTCGCATTCCGCTGGGCCGCGAGGTTCTTAGCGTATGATTCAGCGAAGGGCGCCCCCGCACTCGCAGGAGAGTACAGCGACTTGAGCGCCGCGATGATCTTCGGGGACGTATTGAACGTCGCGCCCTGCAACGCTGCGCCAAGCGGGCCGACAGACGTAATCTGGTCGCCCTCGAAATCGCGCGTCATGTTGTCTTTGGCGAAGTTGAAGCCGCGGACCTTCGCGGGCGTGTTGAAGCCACGTTCGGACGCTGGCGAGGCGACCGGTTGCGCGTCGCCGCCCTGTCCCGTCTCGCGGAGATACTGCTCGTACTTCTGCGCTTCCGCCGTCTGGCCGGTTTCGCGGAGGTACTGGAGGCGAAGTTTCGGGTCGTCGCTCATGGAGCTTTCTTACTAGCGAGCCATTCTTCATACGACGGGACTTTCGTGGGAGCCGCTGTTGCTGACGGCTTTGCTCCGTCCAGTGTGGCGCTCACTCCTTCGAGGTTGCCGTCAATAACGTTCTGGAGGCCGCGACGGAACCGCTGCCGGACTTCTTTTGCTTGGGCGATGGATTCGGACGTCCATCCCGCGTCGACCCCCGACACCATCGCGTCGATCTTCGAGGTCAGGTCAGACCTTCCACCCGGAATCGCCTGCTTGAGCAACTGCCCCGACAACTGAATATTCTTCATGTAGTTCGCCGCCGCGGTGTTCGGGGTGCTTCCGAAGCGCCCTTGGCCAAGCATGGCGTTTGCGAACGGTGCCACGACGGCGCCCGTTAGTGTATGCGGGTTCATCGCCCCGATATTCGATAGGGCATTATCCCCCACCGAGAGTTTCGTTGTACCCGCTTGCAGGCCGGACTCAAAGGTATCCGCGCGCCGCATCGCCGCATCCAACTGCGGGGCGATGTCGAGGGCGCGGGCACGGATGGCACCCGCCCCGCCGAGACCACCGCCACCACCACCCGGCGTTTCACCCTGCTTGAAGTAGCGCTGGTCGATGCGATTCGCCGCGGCGGAAGCCGCTTGCTTCTTATACTCGGCGTCTAGTTCCTTCGAGTAGGCTTCCCCGCCAGCCGCCGCTGTGCTGTATTCATCTCCCCGATGCTTGCCCATGGATCGCAGGGAATTGAAGGCGGCCTGTTCCGTCATGCCTCGCGCCTGCGCCATCTTGCGCTCTTGGAAGGCGGCCCACCGCCCCTGCGGCGTCATCGCCGGGTCGATCTGGCTGACCTGTCGGCCATCGGAGAGCGTGAACGCGGGCGTCGCAGACGGCGGTGGGCCGCTGGTGATACGCGGCAACTGAGGCGGCAGGCCCCCCTGCCCCGCATAGGCGTCAGGATTCGCGCCAATATCCGGCTTGGGGGCCTGCGCGGCGGTTTTCAATTGCGCCATTGTGGCCTCCCCATTCATCGGGGTTTGCAACGCCGAGGGAGGACCATTATCAGTCAGGGGTGGGGCGGCTGCCGGACTGATTTGCGGCGGACGTAGCGGGGCTGGTGTGGGGGACACATCGTTCATCCCGCCGCCTTCCGTGGACGCACCGTAACTGCCCGTCGTCCCGCCCGCCGTCGTCTCCGCTCCCGGCGTGATGAAGGAGCGACCGGAATTGGAGATCGCCTCATTCAATCTGTCCGCCGCCTCTGCACCACGCGCCTTCTCCTCGGCCTTCAGATTGTCGAATTGCGCCGACTGCAACCCGAACGTTCGATCCTGCTGCGTTTTCTGGTCATTCCGGTCCTGCTGGCCTTGCTTGTACCCGATGTAGTCCTTGCCCAAGCCGATGGCCATGCCGAGAGCCTGCATCAAGAGTTCCGTGTCACGTCGTCCCATGATGGCTCCTTAGAACAGTTGGGCGATACTGGCGACGGTCCCAATGACCTTGGCAACATTCTCGATCGTATTCATCGTATTCCCCGCAGAACCGGAACCCGTGACAGCCGGGCGGCGCGTCGGTTGGTCATCCGGGGGGCCGTAGGGGTTGTTGGGTTGCGCTACCCCATTGTTTCCGAAGGCATCTTGCTGCCCCGGTGCCTGCCCGAGTTGATAGCCGTCCGATGGTTGCGCCTGTTGGCCGAGTTGCCCAGCATACGATTCCTGCTGGGGCGACAATCCCTGCCAACCGGAAATGCCCTGCCCCACGTTGCCCAAGATGTTCGCGTATTGCGCGAGATTGCGTTGATCGCGGGATGACATAGGTCGTTACGCGGCGGCAATGCGAGACTGCGTCACGCCAGACTCGTCGGATGCCAACGAGCTGTAGGGCTTCACGTACTTTGACGGATCGCCGTACTGCGCGAGGCCAATCATCTGCGCGTACTGCTGCGCGTTCAGGCCCATCTGGTTCGCATACTGCTGCTGTTGCTGCGTCAGTTGTACGCCCTGCTGTTGCGCTTGCTGGCTGAACAACTGACCGCCGAGCCCACTCGCCGCGCCGAGGCCCGCATTCTGCGCGGCTGACCGGCCGAGTTGGTTCTGCGCGGACGAGGACGCCACGTTGCCCCCGAGGCCGTAGGCGCTGGAGGCGTTCTGGGCTCGGCGTTCGGCGTTGCCGACCCCGAGTTGCGTCGCGTAGTTCTGTTCGTAGTTCGCCTGTCCCTGCGCTGCGCCCTGCAATCCAGAGGCCGCACCGAGGCGGTTCAAGGCCACTTGGTTCGTGAGCTGGGCCGTGTTCCCGCCGAGCTGCGAGGCTGCAATGGCGTTCTGCGTGCCCCGCTCGACGTTCCCCACCCCCAACTGTGTCTGGTAGTCGCGGGTGTTCTGCTGTTGCCCGAGCACTTGTCCGGTCGCCGACTGCGCTCCCTGCAACCGCGCCTGTTGCTGGGCGGTCGTCCCGCTCGCCGCTTGGAGGGCGAGTTGCGAGGACATCGCGTCGCGCTGGGCCTGTTCACGGGCGAGGATGTCCTGCGTGCTCTTGTCGGACGCCAGTCCCAACCGACCGCTACTCGCCAGAAGATCGTTGTTCTCGTTGAGGGACCGATTGAGGGAAATGTCGGAGAGCTTGTTGTTCGCAGCGAAGGCGTCGGAGGCCAACTTCCCGTAATCCGGACCGCCCTGCAATCCACCCAACGCCTGATCCTGTATGCCTTGGTACTGGAGCAGCCGGTTGGTGTTCGCCTGATCGCCCTGTGCGGCTTGGACCTGCCCGGTGCCGAGCATCCCGCCGTATCGCTGGGCGAGATTGAACGTCTGGTCGGCGGCGGACGGCTGCCCGACAAGCGCCTGTCCGGCGTTCGTGTTCATGATCCCCTGATATCCCTCGAGCCGTGCCTGTGCGCCTGCCCCAGCGGACTGCGCCCCGACCTGCCCGTTGCCAAGGAGGGCCGAGTACTGATCTCCTTGGGACAGGGCCTGCGAGGCGACCGACGGCGATCCCGCGATATCCCCGCCCGCCTGATTTACCCGCCCGAGGGCTTGGGCGGTTGCGGCACTCGCCTGCCCTTGAAGGGTGTCCGTCGGACTGTTGGCGTCGAAGTTGCTGGGTTGCGACAGGGCATTATACTGCGGACCCGCCTCCGATGGCGTGTAGTTTCCGCCGAGCGCATTTAGTCGGCTCGCCGCCGCTTGGCGATAGGGGTCAGTTAACGCTCCCGCTTGATCGGCGCGATAGCGGGCGTTCTGCCAGTTGTTCATAAGTGACGATGACGCCCCCCACTCCCTGCC
>VFSW01003927.1_pt1 | contig 22235 bp, 16 predicted proteins | sample 5358111 | NCBI WGS metagenome assembly VFSW01 (sample SAMN11554181, study PRJNA540505) | mine drainage metagenome | isolation source: sediment from site ElyBrook_90M | place: USA: Ely Copper Mine, Vershire, VT | collected 2017 | reverse complement strand
CGAGAGATTCGGTCCGGCCACCCAAAAGGAGGCCACCGGAACCACTGGACTGTTCGCTATATTTCTGCTGATCCTTCTCGCTCAATAGTCCTGATTGCGCCGAATACTCATAGAAATGCACAAATCCGAAGATAGCCAGCGCCATCACCAGACCAAGTCCCACAGTCTGACCCATTCCCGGCCGCCTCCCAGAGGCATAGTTCTTCACCAGGAAGTACGAGTACGCTCCGACCGTTATGCAGATGAGGCCAAGACTCCGAAGGCTGGAAAACAAATTAACTAATCCCATAGCGACCATTGTCAAGGGAATTATCCAACGACGGCCTCCTCTCGCCAACAAGGTGGCGATGATCAGAACGAGAAACGTTACAGGAATAGCGAGGCCAAACTTCCAGGGCTGATCCCTCGTGTAGTCATTCGGAGTAATGAATACCGCAGCGATGGTGCCCAGCGCCCAGCCTAAACCGTATAAAAGATATCTGCGTAGCGACTCTCTTATCAGAATCCAGAGAGTAGTCAAATGGATGAGGGTTAAGAGAATCTTGCTCCAGCCACGAAGATAATCAGAAGCCGGGGAACACCTAAGCACGTCGGTTACAACCAGAGAGAAGAACCACAAGACACCCAACAAAAGGGGAATCCAGATCTGGCGTCGGCTGAGACGACCAATACCTGCAACAAATACGAAAGGAAATACAACTAACAACAGAACATCAGTTGCAAACAGAGTGCCGATCGCGCTGATACTTATGAATTGCAGGAACGGAGCCAGAAACAGAAACAGTTCCGTTGAATTATGGGGCAGGGGAATTCCGTCCGGCACGTTCAACAGTGACGGGCTTTCGTTGTAATATCCGAGTTGATAGCACGTTTGAACTGCCACTATATTAGTTTCCGCCGATTATTTCTTTGTAGCTTCTCCAGAGCCATGTTCATTTCTGCTCCATGAAAAGCTTTAGTGCCACAATGTCTCGAAACCGATCTGCGTTCGCTCGAAGCCATGCTTCCTCGCGTTCCCACCAACGAATACTCCCCAGCCACTCGACTTGAGCTTCGCTAAACCTTGAACGAATCAAGCGCGCCGGGACGCCGCCGTAAATTGAATAATCTGGGACATCCGACACCACCACAGCACCTGCACCAATGATCGCGCCATTTCCGATACGCACTCCATTTGCAATCGCGGCGTTGGCCCCGACCCAGACATCGTGCCCAATTGTGATGGGCGCAAATTCAGCGAATGAGGTGGAATGAACGAATGTTGTCCCAACCTGGCCTTCGCTTGAAGAAAAGAAAACCGGGCTCGTGCTCACGAAATCTCTGGATGGGTGGTTACCGAGTCCAATACGGCATCCTGGGCCAATCGAGCAAAAACTACCGATATCGGTATTTACAACAACCGAATCTGCCGCGATATAGCTAAATCTTCCTATGCGGCAGTTGGCCACCATGGATCTGTCGAGTACTTTGACAAAGCGCCCGATCTCGCAACCTACTACTTGCGCGAGGTACCGCTGCTCAAAATAAGGAAACCGAGCATAGTTGAATGCAGCGTTCCGTATGAAGGAAAGATACTTTGTAATCGGGTTTCTTGTGATCAACCGAAGTATTCTCTCAGTCATAAGGCCCTCGCTTGTTCAAACATTAAATAGTGCTGCTCCGCTGCCACTTCAGGAGAATACCTGCTGCAGTAACGTTGACGAGCGGCCAACGCCAGCTTCGTACGCAAAGATGAATCCTCGATTAGACCAGTGAGAACCTGCGCAAGATGCGACGGTTCGCCCGAGGTAATCCTTCCTGCATGACCGTTCGCTACGATGTCCCGCTGCACCTCCCAGTTGGGTACGATTGGAACCATTCCGTAGGCCATCGCCTCGATGTAAACCAAGCCAAAGCTCTCGAAGCGAGATGGCATGACAAAAATGTGCGAAGAAGAAAACAGGCGCATGACTTGCTCGTGCGGAATTGAGGAAAGCAGACGGATCGAGTCGTCATATGGAACCGGAATCGGGCCATCATTGAAATTGGTAACAATTGAGAGTGAGGTCAGTTGGCGAAGGGATGCAGGGAGGTGCATGTATGCCGCGAGTAGGCGGTCAAGCCCTTTCCGCTTCGCGTCATTTCCTGCAAAGACGATGTGTATTTTATCCGCTGTTGCGTGCTTGCTACGGACTGTTTCGGCTGAAAGGCTCTTCAAGCCAGGAAGAAAAAAAGGGACGGCAACGAATTTACTGGCAAACTCCGGAAACAGAGAAGCGTGTCGCCGAACCTGACTCGATGTTCCGAGTTGGATTAGCGAAGCCTTTTCCATCAGTGGGGTTATTGCCTCTTGGTCCTGCTTCAGTTCCTCTTCCTCGGCCCCGTTAGCCAGACGCATCTCCGGGTCCAGCAATGCGGTTTGCCAGACTACGGGGATAGGGAGGGCGTTAATCGGAAAGCGTCGGTGCGAAAAGACGACATCGCATGCGGAACGATGCAACTCAGCGCAATCCAGCTTGCCCTGATAACGCAGCGGGTCCAGCTTGCAATTGCGAAGAATCACCTGAACAATTCTTCCACGGATATATCTTTCATTTTCCTTTAAGCTGATCGCCCACGATTGTTGGGCATGAGTTTCTAGACCCTTCGCATATTCTGGAATGCGTGGAATCTGAAATGTTGAGTAGCGCCAATCTGTATTTCTGGGGCGAACAAACCACGCCACGCTATCCACGAAAACACGTAGAGGGGCCGCACCTTCAACTGGGAGACCTACCGACATTGTTTGCATATTCGTTGTCACGCAATCCTCCGGCGCAGTGAGACTATCTCCATATTGCAGCCCCTCTATTGAGCAAGCTCCGGTGTCCCCTGAATCTTCCGAATAAACACAGGCAACATGAGTAGCATTGGAATCATAACGATGGTCTGGGCAATGATAGATCCAGCGACCACACCAGATATACCGATCCTTTTTGTCAGAACAATTGAAATTGTAATATTTAATGTTGCCATCAGGACTGCAAGTGATGCTTGGAAACGAAGAATGCCAGCGGCATTTAAAAACATTGCGATGGCAGTAGATACGCCCGTGATCACACCCCAAATTCCAAGGAGTAACAACAAGGAATACTGGGGCCTTATAGGCTGCCCCGTCCAGTGGCGGAGAATTTCCGGGCATCCGATTACCAGTATTGTATTCAGCACGATCGAGATAAATAACGTCAGAAACATGGAACGGCGCAAGGTTCTTTTAGCCCAGGCGTGGTCCCCGCGCGCGATGGCCTCCCCATAAGCAGGCCACAACGGCCCCAAGCTGAACATTAGCGCAATCGTGGCGTAACCGAATAACTTCTGGGGAACTGCATACGCTGCCACCGCGCGCGCCCCTAGAATTTGCCCTATGACGATGTTGTCAGAGGTATATCCGACGGCTATTGCTGTTTGCATTACAAAGAACAACAAACCTAGTTTGAGAATTTTCAATGCCGAACGCCGACGTGCCAGTCGAAACATCGGAAAAAGCCACGGGTGTGCCTTAAATAACAGCACGCCGTTCAGCATAATTGCGAAGACGGAGCCAACCGTGGATGCAAATACCAGTAACGGCAAGCCTGCCCTCACATGAATTGCGAATAGCATGGCGACCAGCGATACACCACCGCCGGCCGCTGACAAGATTTGCGGGGTGTAGCCTCGCTGCAACCCGGTCTGAATTCGTGTCACTACCCCCAGTGGGATGTTAATGATGAACCAGGCGAATAGAACCACAAATGCCTTGGAACCCTCCGAAGCGATGGCGATAGAGGTGACGTTGAAAACTCGTAACCATGGAATAAAAGGAAACGCACAGGTTCCGATCAGGACCATCGTAACGGCGATGAGAACGAGCATAAAAAAGCCGCTTGAAACGTACTCGCGAGCTAGATGCCGATCGTCTTTTCCGTCAGCCTCGGAGATCGCGTTGAGTAGCCCATTACCGATTCCAAGGTCGGCGATGGACATTGCCGCGATCATCGAGGTCAATATCATCCACAACCCGTAGCGCTCGGCTCCAAGATACCTCAGAGTAAGAGGGATGGTGATCAAAGATGTGAGCAGCGTTGCCCCACGAGAAGCAAAGGACGCCACCGTAGTCAACAAAGCCCGGCGATATCGCTCCTTTGAGCGTCCCTCCTCCGTCGAAATATCCCAAGGCTTCAGACGAATGACCGCACAAAACGCGTTGATGCTTATTGAAGCACGCTGGCGCATGTTCGAGGCCATCCCCGTGTCGACCTGTTCACCCGCATCGGCTGTGGTATTGTGCACTCGCCCCCCTACCTATAATCCCCTATAGATGATGAGGCCGGTGCTAACGGCCAAGGCGGAATCAACGGCTCTTGAGATAGCAACTTTTGAACCGCTCGGCGGAACGTAAATGACGTCGCCGTCGGCCACCAACACATCTGGAACCTTGTTTGAAAGCATCTTTTTAAGCGGGAGGTCGGTTTCGACGCGTGTTCCTTCATGCCGATGGATCAGCCTAGTTCGATTATAGGCAGCTGTTTTGTTTGCCCCTCCGGCAAGAGATAGCGCCTGAAGAGCGGTTAGACGTTGGCTTTGTTCAAGCAGAAATCCGCCAGGGTGTCCCACATCTCCGAGCACGTATACAACGCCAGCACGGGCCAGTACGATGGTATCGCCTGGTTGAATTGGGTAATTCTCTTGTGCGTTGCTGCCAGCTTGAAAATCAAGCGGCACAACTGATGGATGCAGGGGATCGCTGCGATGAATTACGGTCGCCTGCTTGCTCGCGACGGGAGTAGGACCTCCAGCAGCGGAAATCAAGTCCAGTAGCCCGTGGGCACCAAGCAGCGGATAAACCCCAGGTGTTTTGACCTCGCCCGTGACTGTAACGCCCTGGGTTGCGTACTCGGAGATGAATACCGTGACATGGGGTTCTGTCACAATGTCACGCGTTCGAAGCCGTTCGGCAATTGCAGTTCCGGCCTCTTCGGCGGTAAGTCCATTTAAGTGGACCGCCCCACCGATTGGCAAAGTAACTTCGCCGGCTTCACTCACCCTCAGTTTGCCGGAAAGCTCCGGCGAGTCGAATACGGCAATGTCCAAGAGGTCACCCGCTGCGATGCGGAGCGTAGGCGCAGCGAGCACGGAAGGCGTGGGCGGCACCCCCGCCGATTGTGCAACTGAAGCCATGGATACCAAAAGCACCAAGACCACAATTCCTAAAACTGCTAAGGTTTGGTTGCGCATATCGGATTAGACCTCTTCATCATCGTAGTAGTTTGGCATCGCCTTACCATAATATGACCCTTGTGCATGGTAGTAATGCTCCAGTTGCAGATTGACACCGTTGAAAACGATCCCGATCAGATTGCTATTGGCGCGTTGCAAAAGATCACGAACCCGAAGAACCGCTTTTTTACGGGCTACTCCTGAACGCACAACAAGCACAACTGCGTCCGAAACGTTAGCTAACGCCAACGAATCGGAAACGGAAAGCAGGGGCGGGGTGTCGATGATGATTCGATCGTATTCCGCGGAGAAAGCCTCCAGCACTTCGGCCATGCGTTTAGAGCCGAGGAGCTCTGCAGGATTAGGCGGATGCGGTCCGGCCGGCAACATCTTCAAATTCGGCAACGATTCCAGCGGAGTAAGGATCGCGCTATCACTCATCCCTTGCGTCAGAATGGTACTTGTGCCGTGGCGAGTACGGGGAATCCCAAATTGAGCGTGCATGGTTGAACGACGCAAATCAGCATCAATGAGAAGAACGGATTCGCCATGCTGGGCGAATGAGATACCAAGATTTACTGACACTGTGGTTTTGCCTTCGGTGGCAAGCGAGCTGACGACCGTAATCACCTTTGGCTGTCGGTCGGGCGAGGAAAGCAAAATCGAGCTTCGTAATCCGCGAAAAGCTTCAGCACTCTGGGAGCGGGGATAATTCACCAGCATCGGAGCAAGTGGGACAGCTTTTTCCCCTTCGCCGCTCCCTGCTTTCAGGCGCCCCTGAAGCTGATTGACCGGGATGCTGCACAGCACAGGCAGCGCGGTGTACGACTCAACTTCCTCGGAACTGCTCAAAGTGTCATCTAGCGACTCAAATAAGAACGACAGCATACAGCCTAGGATCAATCCACCGAATATCCCAAGCAACATTGTCATGTTTTTCTTGGGAAGTACCGGAACTACCGGAACATCAGCGGGATCAACAACGCTGATAAAGCTTGCACTCAAACCGGAAGAGACATCGGCGCCTTTGAGTTTCAGTTGAAGCGTGTCATACAGCGTTGCCGTGGACTCCACCTCATGACGGAGAATGGCATATTCAACGACATTCTCGTTGAGCTTGTACGCTTCCTTTTTCTGGTCTTCGAACTCCCCACGAATCATCGCCTCCGTGCGGCTGGCAGTATCAAATTCTCCCTTCATACGCTTGGAGATATTGCTGACCTCCGAGGCAACATTAATATCTAGCTTTCTAAGTTGCGCCTCGGTTTCGCCCACTTTTTGGTATCCGGCGCCGTACCTGGATCTGAGCTGCGCGAGCTGAAGGCGGAGATCCGCTTGCTGCATTTGAAGATTTTGAAGACTAGTCGGCGCAATCGAGACCATCAATTCAGGGTCCCCCGTAGCGGCAATACGGTAATGGGCCTCCTTAACAATTCGGTCCGCCTCCGCGTCTGTTAACTGCTGGTTGAGTTGCTTCAGGCGATCAAGGATGATGTTGTTATCTTCGTCAGAGCCAAGGATGCCATGTAATTTCTGGAAATCGGCCAGTTTGTGTTGAGCGCTTTCGGTCTCCTTTTTCAGGTCGTCCATCTGTCCGGAAAGCCAATTACTTACCATGGCTGCGCCTTCGTGGCGAGACATAAAGGCCCTTTCGATGTATGCACGAATCAGCCCGTTCAACACGTCGGCCGCGAATTTTGGGTTGCCGTGCTGATAGTTCAGCGACACAAGATTAGTATTGGGAATTGCCTTGATGGTGAGCCCAGTCTTAACCGCACCCAGCACTTTCTTACGTTGTGCCGGAGTCATCTGCGCTGGATCTTCTGGAAATGATTTTGCGTCCTCCGCCTCCATGAAGTTCGGGGACTTGACAAGATTCATCTCCTTGACCGCCATAGCCGCAACAGTGTCACTTTCCATCACCCTGATTTCAGAGCCGATTAAGCGGTCACCGTCAGAGAAAAGGCTGCCGCTCAGTAAATCCTGCATTCCCATTTGCGCCGTCCGGTTGGGATCGATCTGCAGAGTCGCAGTACTCTCATAAATAGGAGGCCGCAAAAAAGTGTAGAGCGCCGACAAACCGAAAACGATAAGCATCGTAACAACCGTGACCCATTTCCGCCGGTAAAAAATTCGCCAGATCTCGGTGATGGAAATCTCATCGGATTGTCGCGATGGTGCGATGACAAGAGGCCCGGCGCTTACAATCTCGTGGCGGCTTATGGGCGTATTACCTTCAATTTCCTGCACTGGTTACTCCCAAGTGAAAGGTGGCATCAGTCTAAAACCGTATTAGGCACCGGTACTAGCAAGACAACTCCTGTGCGAAACTGGAGTTTGAACTCGAGCAAAATGCTCCAGTTCCCGAAGTACTCGAAATAGTCTCGAACTAGTCGACTGCCTTCTACACACAAATATTGCGCTGCCCTGAGCCCTTAATCATCCGAAACTCCCGCCGGAACAGTTTCGGGATGAGGCAAGCCGGTCAAAGGTTCATCAGAAAGAACGCGGTACCAGAGTTCCGCATATGCAGCTGCGCCGCTCTCGACGGATGGAAATGGCAGAACAGTGCCGGTAAATACCGGATAGCCTTGCAGAATGACGACAGTAGCAACGAACGATAAGACGGTAACCCGTGTGCTCAGGTCGCGGAAACCATAATTCTGCGACCATCTTTTAAAATTCTTTGCCGAGGCATTCACGATTGCATCCAGATGCCGACGGTAAATAGGCTCCATGTCGGGGCCGAACTCAAGAACGGTGAAGTGAAACAACCGTACTAAATCTGGTCGGTTAACGACGGTGCTCGTGATCAACTCGAATAACGTGCGCAACGCAGTCCGTGGGTCTTCATCGTTCACAATTCGAGCGAGCAGTTCGGCGCGGACACTTAGCTTCCCCAGTTCGGAATCAATGGCAGCGATGAACAAGTCACGCTTCGTAGGAAAGTAGCGAAAGATGTTGCCGTCACTGACATTCGCCCGTTGGGCGATTTCCTTGGTCGACACACCATTAAATCCGGAGCGCGCGAAGAGTGCCACGGCGGCGGCGATTATTCGGTCTTTGTGGGAACTCTCAGTCATTGTTTTCGCCATCTTGGTGCGTTAACAAAAGTGAATCTCTAATCAGTCCCAAGTCATACTCTTCGACTTCAACTTCCACGCTCTTCATGATCTGCTGAAGAGTGAGGACCAAATGCGGCGCATTGACTACTCGCCGAGGTATTGAAGCTTCGCTGCTGATGTAACCTGTAGCCAAAGTATTCCCCAAAAATACTTACAATTAACGCTCTGGTTCACCGAGCCCACGGCGAAGGTGGAATTGAAGCATCAATGGCCGTCAGTCACGACAAAGCTTCGCCACTGGCACTTAGCATTGCCATTTTCCACAGCCTGCGTATTTTGATTGCGGCTAAGCGGACAAACAGCTTCTGACTTGTGGTCGCCTGTCGGAGCTGGGATACTCCGAGATCGGTGCTGCAGAGCTTTCCTAACGCGGCCTGGAACTCGGCCACGTGAGAGTGATTACTCACTTTTTAGAAACTATAGGCAATATAAGAAACCAGAGTATCTGGTGTCAAGTCGCATTTCGAGCAGGGAGTTCGTGCGGAGCATGGATTTTTCCAGACTCATCCCCGCGGGCGCAGGTAGCGAATTCAGTACAACTGACTGTATCTAAGAGGAGAACTCTTTTGTTCCCTGCTGCAAACGCTACGGATTGGTTCTGATTATGGAGGAATCCCTACTGTGATGTAGGGCGATTTCCATAACTTCGTAGGTGAACTTCGCCTCGGCTGTGACTGCACGACCCACCCAAAAACGCTCCTTGCATTGATTTCGAGCGGCACGGGCAAGGCACCCTTTACTCCCTCGGCGACCGGATCGACGCCTTTCTTATCGGGTGGATACGCCGCAACTTCAAGCTTCTGAGGCAGCGGCCAAAAGGCGCGCGGCACTGGCTGGCGGGGATGCCCCGAGAATCCGATGGGTAGGTCTGCACTCCATCGAGTTTTCCAAAACACCCGCACTGATCCACAAAGACTTACACCGCCAACAAAGCTACAAATCAATTTATGCCAGTGCATGGCGGGCGAACGAAGCGGGAAGAACGATTTCTGCTGGAACCGGTGTCGCCCGCCATGCGCGGGTGTCGCGAGAGCGGATGTCCGTGGTGATACGCCAGTATCATCTGATCAAGTTATCAAACGTCTCAAGTCTCTCCTTTCGGAGAGCTACCCGGCTGCAACTGTAGGGACATCGCACTTGAAATCATAACGAGATCCCGGGAAAAACACAAAGACTACTAAGAAGACGTCGAGCCATTCCATTACTCCTCTTCCCAGGATTCTTCTTCAGCCAGCGTGGCAGTGGTGTGTCGGAACAGGATTGCACGCGTCGCTCTTGCCGGTCTCAGCGGCCTCGAAATCCAACACACGGGCGCTGAGATGATCGGGGCTGAACGGTTCGCCTGCCGCCGTGAGGAAGATAGTTCCGTCGTCCGGGGCGATGGCTAGTTCCGGCCTGACCGCGTAAAGAGTTATCCAGCCATGCCACCGCACGCTCGCCAACCGGCACCACGCGGTCTTTCCTGCCCTCGCCCTGGCCGATGGGTCACCAGCCCGCTGTGGTGGTGAATGTCAAGAACGCAGTCGACTAGTCTTGGTCGGCAATCCTTCAGGCTCATTTATGAAAAAGCTGATAACTCTAGTTCTCGGCGGTCAACCTAGCGTCAGTGCCCAAGGAAGAGAGATTTGCAGCAGCATTAAAATCCTGGCTGATCAGCTTTCCGCAACCTCCGCAGAAGTTCTTGAGCTTCTCCGATGGCGGGTTTAGGAACCCACAATCGTAGCAGGTGGTCGTCGTTTTGGTACCCGGTAGCTTCTCAAATCGCAGTCCATAGGATGGTGCCACATTCTGCAGTTTGGTTAAGAAGACGCCTAGAGCCGCAATCTGGCGGTACTTGGTAGATTTCCGCAGACTCACTGCGTCATCTTTGCTGAGCTGTTCGGCATACTTCTTGAGAAATGGTTCTTCAACTACAATCCGACCAACGTGTCCCGCAAGCCAACCACACAGGTCTCGTGCGACCATCTCATAGCCTTTTTCCAACCGCCCCGCGAGCTTCTTCCTCGCCGGACCATAGGTGGCAATGTATCCCGCATCGACCTTTTGCCATCGCTCAATTGCAGTAATCAATTCAGTATTCTGTTGAGGGAACAATTTCACCATCATTTTCAATCCAGATCTTCCCGCCTTCTTGAGCCAAACCGGGGTTTCCTCTCCAAGCACCTCTTGAAATTTGATTTTCAGCGCATCCTTAGCCGCGTCTTGCTTATGCAACAACGCGCTCAACGCGTCGAAGACGTTGTCGCCTTCGAGTTCGCTCAAAATCGGGTCACGTCGCCAGCCGCGGTTCGGCCCCATGCAAATCACAAATTGCTTGCGCACCTTGGTATCGGTTGGGGCAGAGTCGAAATCGAGATGAATCTCCTTGCTCTGTTTCCGAGTTGGATCGTACACAGTGGCAATTTTGATTCCGGTTTCTGTGCGCCGCCAGCCAATATCAATTCCCGCGGCCGCCTGATTCGAAACGGCCTTTGGTTGCCGTACCTGGACGATGAGGCAGAGCCAGAACTTGCCGCCCTTGTGAACAAGTTTCCATTCCTTGAGCCAGCCCCCTTCAGGAAGCTGACGGGTTTGCAGAACTCCAAAGCGAAGATCGAAACGACTGCCGGTTTTCTGATCGGGAATTGTGATGAGTGCCGGTCGCAACTTCCGAGTCAGCGCGCGCCGCTTTTCCATCAGAGGGTGGCCACTTGATGCAGGCAGAACCGGTTCACCAAGTCGCAGCGAGGAAATGCCTTGTTCATTCAGGTCCGTGACCTTGATATTTGCAGATTTGAGGTGGTATGAGATGTTCCAGTTGTCGTAGCCCGGCTGATCGGGATATTTAAGGCTCGGCCACCCGTCCGTGAGCTTCATCTTCAGTTTCCGACGCCGCTTGAGTACAGTTTCAAACGATTTCTTCTGGCTTACAAACTCCCAATTCCTGAGACCAAACTCCTCGGAGGCATCGTTGGCGAGTGTTGAAAGATCGCGCTGGAAATTGATGACTGGAGTAATGTCGGTTTTGAACTGAGCAGCAAAAGTACGAATGTCTTCTTCAAGCACGGGAGGATTCGGATTCCCTCTTATGGCACGCTTCTTGAGTTCTCCGATGAAGCTCCACAGCCCATCGATATTAGGCTCCTCGGTTCTCAGAACCTTGGGGTAGGCGAGTTTTCCCTTCGAGCGGCCCAGTGAATTGTTAAAGGCATCGATGGAAGGGCGAACGGTTTCAGCAATGAAGTTCTGTATCTCCTCGACAGGAACGTCAGAGCAAGCTATACGAGCTTCGTGACAGAGACACGATAACTTGTTCCAAAAGAGGCGCTGTCGCGCGATGGAATCTGCGATCCATTGAGGAAAAGGCTCATCCGACTCTATACCAGCATGCTTCATATAGGCCCGGAATCGATACACCCGAATTGTCCAGCCGTCTTCGACTTTATGTTTTGCCTCGGACTTTGATTTGCCCATGATACGAAGAGAACCGTTCCTAGACCGAACCACAGAGCCGGTGCGCTTCTGCGTTTTCACCCTACCGTCCGGTGCTGCCAGGGCAAAGTTGAGTGTAGAACCTTCTTCAATCTGCAAGCCTGCGGGCAGGAGAATCGCAGGAAATTTGCCGAGCCTTACAGTGTGGGATGAAGAATCAAAGATGAAGGTGCCCCGCATAAAACTTGTGGTAGCAGAGAGCGACGCCTCTGCGAGATGCACATGAATCACATGCCCAACGAGAGAAGTATGGGAAAACATTTCAAACTTTCTCTATATCAGAACTGCCCCGACGCAACACAACTATTTCATTATTTTACACAAAATCCTACCAGTCGCTGCCCTCTGGAACCTGCAACTGCCACGCCGAATGTGTGGCATTACCCTGAGCTCTCTGACATTTTCATTGCGCTCGTCAAGGAGAGCGACAACTGACAAATTCCTCCGCCCACCCTCGGGTAGCCGGTGCGTCAGTTCGGCAAATGAAGTTTGCGCCTTGTCGAACAGTTCTTTCGAGACAATCGGCTCAAACCGAGTAGTGGATCCGGGTGCTCGGCCGCAATCGCTGTACGAGCCAGCAAAAGGAAAAGAGGAGTGCCAAGATGAGGAAGATTTTGATGGTCGTCTCCACCTTCCCTTCCGAGTCGGCGCGGGCTTGCGAGGGACTTCGCTCGGCGCTGCATACCTTTCACACCACATCGCAGCCTGATCGTCAGTCAATCCGCGCGCCTCCAAGGTTTCAACCTGCCACCTTCCCCGCTCAGATGTTGAGCATTGCGGCAAATAATATTCTGCTTTTAGCAGATATCCTTTGTGGGCTATTCTTGGCTGATCCGACTCTGAGGAGAATGCGCCCCAATGCTGGTTGCCGACCTGCACGAAAGGATCCGCCTTCATGCCCTTGCCGCTGTCAGATCGCGGCGGTTCACACAAGCCGGCCTGGCAGAACATATTGGGGTCAAACAATCCCACATTTCGAACTTTCTTCGTAGCCGACGCGGCCTGAGCATCGAGGTGCTGGATGCAATTCTGCAGGCGCTAGGGCTCAACGTCCAGCAACTGATCGCAGCGCCCGACCAGACGCGAGTTCCAAGGCATTCCTCAGTCGCGCCTGAGAGCGTTCCACTGATTCATCCCCGGGCGGCGATGAATCCGGCCTTCGCCAATGATGAGTTTGTAGGGAAAATAGGAATCACTATGGCGCTGCTTCGACGACTAAAAGCAGAGACTCCCGATACGCGAAGGCTATGGGCTCGATTCGTAGCCGTCAAAGCGGACAGGTCACTGTCTACGCCGATGAATCCGAGAGTTGAAAATGGCTCCGTCCTTCTTGTCGATCGGCATTACTGCTCGTTGGCGGCCTACCGGAAAGATGCTCCCAACTTGTATCTGATTCGCAACGACGGTGTGCTGATGTTTCGACGGGTTCAAGCGCATGGCACCCTATTATGTCTGCGCCCGGAAAATTCCGGTTTCCCCCTGGGATTCATCACGATCAACCCGAAGAAGCCGCTTACGTCCTGTATTGTCGGGCGCGTGGCACACATAGCGACTGAGACCTAACATTCGGGAGGACGGCGGGGCGTTGTGCTTGGCGTTTTGGTCTTTGTGCGGGATCACTGAGAGCAGGGCACCAGGTCTCGATGCCTAGCACCTACTCCGCAGCGCCGCGCAGCAATGTCTCGTGGCGCTGCTGCCGTTCCGAGGATAAGCGCTCGCCCAATTACCTTGGCAGGGTTCCTCCGGTATACGGTGGCACTTCTTGTGTCACGACGGAGCCGGCTGCGACAATGGCACCCCATCCAATATGGATGTCGGAAAGCAAAATTGCTCCGGAGCCGATCCAACAATCCTCACCGATGTGGATGTTAGCGACAGAATGGGGATGATTGAAATCAGCCCCCCAATCCAGGGACTAGCCCGAACCGTTTTACCCATCGCTCGGAAATCATGGTCAAGACGCCCAACCAAACCAACGTAGTTGGCCATCTTTATCCCCCTAGTGATTCTCCAATCCCTCCACTAAGAGATACGATTTGCGCGGGCAAGATCCCACCTTAATTGTTTAACTATCTTAGAAATGTTCCCGTATAGTCCGTCAATCACGGAATCCCAGGAAAAAACCTCAGCTTTGCGTACTGCTCCCTTACGAAGGTCAGCACACAAGTCTTCATCGCTGGCCAGTGAATGCAGGGCCAAGAGCTGATGAAACTTGTTCCTCTGTTCGGCCATGCGTGGCCACAACCCGCCCGCAACTTGCGTCGACGAATTGTACGGGCCGCCTAGGTCAAGGCATACGCAGGCAACCCCGCGACAAAGATTCTAGCCTGCATCATTCATGAAGGTAGCTGAAGTGATCGGTGGCACCGCGATTGTGCGGCGAAAATGCCCGTAACAGCGTGACGCTGGTTGTACTGCAGCGGCGATGAGCCTGGACGTGTGCGAAGTTCGAGCAAAGCTTTCCCTATCGCGGTCTACGCAACATTGGAAAATTATGTTTAGGACGGTGCCAGTCCGTGTTATCCCGGCGAGGCACCGAGTGCCAGAGCCACTTGCCGGAAGGTGGATAGGAATGGGAACGACGCAGGCAGGTGGACGACCAGGCGGCGAACCGAACCCAGCACCCGGGCTCCCAGTTTCAGCAGACGTTCACGGAGTGTCCAGACCTGAGCTCGGGCACAGCAGGTGTGCGCGGCTTTGAGGCGTAACTCCTGCTTCAAGACGTAGGCGGCAGCGGTCAGTAAAACGCGGAGCTGGTTGGCCCAGAAGTCGTTGCAACTGGTGCGGTCGATCTGGAGATCGTGCAGCTTTCCCGGTAGGGACGTTCCTTGCGGAACGCCCCTCGCTAATCTCACCAATCCAAGAAAAGGCACAATTAGCAAATATGAACAGCGTCTCGGAGACATGCGGAAGCACTTGGCACGCCTCCAGACTCAGCGATGCAATCGGCAACAGGCGATCTAAGCAGTAGATTCCGCAGCAGCGCTGAATCCGGCCACATCTATCGGTCTTCCTACCGTGCGACAGCACTCCCACCCCAACTCGATTATCTCCGCAATTCAATGAAATTCAGAGGCGCTAATGACTGCACTGGATCGCACTCTTAAAAGATAACGCTCAATCCGCCCTGCTCGCCATTGAAAAGGTTCTCGCGCTCCTTCGCTCGGTGAAGACGCTGGAAGGCACTGACAAAGATGGCGTTGAACATCTCCGCAAATGGCGGTGATAACCTTAAGAACTAATGTCGGCCAGCCGGTGAGCTGGTTGCGATCGTTATGGCATGGCGAACATGAAGACGTCGGACGCAAATCGTGAGCGAGAGCACGCAGAACGGATGCTCAAGCGGGCACAACGACAACAAGTGAGAGCTGCGAAGCTCATAGAGAAGTGGCAGACGAGAATTGCGAACTTAGACCGGGCGGGGGTTGTGGCAATTCAGCCACGCCTGTGTTCGGACGAATCGGACACACTCAACCCGCCAGCGTCGTCGAGCTCCGATGCCTGATCGGAATCACGCCGGGGCGCTGACCGCCTTCCCTCCAGAATGCATCCAGATCGTTTAGGATTCAGGTATGTTCCTTAGATTTCTAGGCCCCACGGACTTGGAGTCATGGGCGCGGGACTATCGTCTGGAGGTGACCGCATCCGACGACGGACCTGTGGTCATGGGGATCAGTGGGTACATTTGTCAACACACGGACGATCTGCTGGTGGTGACGATAACAGGCCGTTGGGTCTCGTCCCGACACAAACTGATCACTGCGGGCTGTGTGGTGGTTCAAGACGGAGACAACGAGGGTACGGTTTCGTTTGATCCCAATGATACTGAGGCGAGCCTGGATGTCCTGCGAATCGTTCATTTGAAGTGATCTTCAAGCGCCGCGGAGACACGGAGTAATAAGCATGATAATCGCCAGCTGGAACGTCAATTCGATTCGCGCGCGGCTTGACCATGTCACGGCGTGGCTGAAGGCGCGCAAGCCGGATGTTTTGCTGCTGCAGGAGTTGAAGGGGACCGAGTTTCCGGCCACGGTATTTGAAGGTCTCGGCTATGAAAGCGTGGCTGTGACGCAGAAGACTTACAACGGCGTCGCAATTTTATCGCGCCATCCAATCGAGACGATCAGCACGACGCTGGCCGGTGATGATGCGGACAGGCACGCGCGTTATTTGGAGATGAGGATTATGGGCATCCGCGTCGTCAACATTTATCTTCCAAATGGCAATCCGGTTGGGAGCGACAAATTCGCCTACAAGCTGGCCTGGATGGTCCGACTGATCGAGAAAATGAGCAACTGGCGAAGAGAAAACGTGCCGGCGCTAATCGGCGGCGACTTCAACGTCATTCCAGAGGACATTGACTGCTATAAGCCTTCATCGTGGATACATGACGCGCTGTTCCAGCCTGAACCGCGAGCGCGGTACCGGGCACTACTCAGCCTTGGCTACACGGATGCCTTCCGGTCGCTACATCCAGGGGAGGGCGGGCAATTCACCTTCTGGGATTACTTTCGGCAGGCGTTCGCGCATAATCGCGGCATTCGCATCGACCATTTCTTACTTTCTCCAGAGTTGGCCAATCGGTTACGAAGCTGCGAAATCGACATGGAACCGCGGGCGCAGGAAAAGCCGTAGGATCATACACCGATCATAGTCGAATTGCAGTAGGAAAGCAGAAGAACCGATGGTGCGCGGAGCCTCGGAGCAGCCGAGCGATTTGCTGCGAGACTTCCCCCGAAAGTTCTTACCGGTCCGTGCTTACATGATAGAGGACAGACCCTTCGCCTTCACCAGGCACAGCAGCTTGAGAGATGGACCATTCGGACGTTTCTCTCCGCGCTCCCATTGGCTGACAAGGCTCGGAGGAATATTAAGATATCGTGCGAAGACTGCCTGGCTCGCCCGTTCACGCTTCCGAAGACTCACAATTACGGATGGCGTCATCTCCTGAATGGGAGTGAGACACTGATCGTCAAAGTGACGCATCGTTACTTTGTCGACCACCCCTGCTTCATGCAGGTCAGACATCATCTCGTGCATGGCCGCCATAGCCGGACTGCGGTATTTCTTAGACATGTTTTCCACCTCCATCTTCTACTTCTTTTCAGAGGGCCTCGGCTTTAGCACCTCGATAAAAGCGCCCTTCTTGATCGCCGTTGCGAGCTCTTCGTCGCTCAGATTCAAGACGACTTTGGCTGACTCTTTGAAGGCCTTAAGTTCCCTGGGACTAATATTACCGAGCGCGCTCTTTTCAAAACCGTACACAAACACTGTTTTTGTGCCGGCCTTGTAGAAGATGATCGACCGAAACCCACCAGATTTACCCTCTCCCTCCCGGGCAATCCTCTGTCTAATGACCTTACCGCCAAGGTCGGCGTCAATCAGGCCCTCTCGGCCCTTTCGACAGCTTCCCAGAGATCAGCGTCTGTGATGTCATTGCTCCGAGCAAAGCGACCGAACGCTTTGCTCATAAATAGACGCATTCGCACCTCCGAAGTATAGCACAGAGTGCTATACTTAATCATTTTTATGATCCCCACGCTGCAGGGCAAAGAGACCGAATATCAGGGTAGCAGGACCGTGTTGCCCCAATTGGCGATTTGCTTACCGCGCTGATTGCCCACCGCGGTTGGAGAACTCGCGGTGGGCTAATTCTAAGGACGATCGGCGCAGGCGATGGGAAGCCATTTCAAGTAGTTTCCTTATCGTCCAGACAGTGACTCCGAAATGGGCTGGATGTGGCTGGAGTCAGTTGCGGAGGACAACTGTTGAGCTGAGTTCTGTGGGTGCGCCGCCTTGGTGAATACCATATAGAGCTCGGTTCCGGCAGCCAACGTGACGACAATCCTTTCATTCGAGATCATCTTGGCAATCTGGGTGTCGGCGGAGTTGCCCATGTTTTGCGAGATCTGCGCTCGCATCATGTCCTGTCCGCTCAACGCTGTGCTTGTATTGTTTCCAAGCATCATCGCCGTGGTTTGTCCGATCCCGGACAGCGTGGCGACGAGCATCGCCTTGCCTCGGCTGCTGCCGGTCACCTGACCCTTGAGCGAACGCAGGTTTGTGTCGACCGCCACGGCACTGATCGGCACGGTGGAACCGTTTGACAGGTCGACCGATTCAAACGAGATTGCCATATTGCCGTGTGCATCGGCGCTGTTGATGCGCCCAATCGCACGGCTTCCTGCCGGCAGGACTATTTGCCCGTTGCGCTCATAGTTGTATTCGATCACGGCAGTAACGGGTGCTGCGACCGATGTAGTAGCCGAGGCTTCAAGCCGGGCGGCGACGTGGAAACCAGGCTCCAAACCAAAGTTCGTGATCGCGGGGCCGAGATACTGTGTCGCATCGGCCTCGGCAGACACACTCTTGCGAGAAAAAACGATGCGCGTCTTAGTGACCTCATCATTCCACGCGCGCGTTGCCTCGCTGTAGGAGGCTCCGGATTGATACCCGACGGCCCCAGGCCCGCTGGAGGGTTGAACAGGGGTGGAGGCTCCGTTGTATGCCGGCGGCTGAAAGGGGGCGATGGATCCGATCGTTTTCTGTAGAGCATTGAATTGTTTTGAGGTTTGCACCGAGCCAGCAGCGCCAGCGGGCAGATGCGCGCCGCCGACGGTTTCCTGTCCCGTTCCGGCCAGCGTGGCGGCGGCTTCTGCCGCAGCTTCTTTCGCGTGCCGTTTCTGCGCTTCCTGGGTGTTCTTGGTCGCAAGAATTTCGCCCGGCGTGATGCTATCGGGATCGCTACCGGTTGCGGCACTCGGAGTGTTGTTTTCGTCGGCGGGCATCACTCCGGTAGTAGCAGTGGTCTGCTGTTGAGCTGGTGTCCGCTTGGAGGCTTGGCCGTGTGATTTTGTGGGCGACATCTTATGGGAAAAGATGAGCACCACGGCTAACAAGGTTAGCAGCAGTCCGAGGCCAACGGAGATCAATTTTGCCGCCCCGGCAGGAACATGATTCTTCTTCGACGGTGGCGTGTACGGTTTAGCTTCCGTTTCGGATGCAGGAGGAATAAGCGTCGGTTCTTCTGTTGTCGTCTGGGCCATTGGGTCTCTCCTCCTAAAATCCTGGTGCAACGAACGGAAGCGGAATCATTACGGGATGGTCGACGGCATCAGCCGTGGCGAGTTGCAGAAGCAGTGTTTCCCTGCTCTGCTTGAATCCCGGACGGGAAAACTGCACGACCCCGTCCAAGCGATCGCCGGGAGCAAGCTTCACGACATCCTGGCGGAAGTCCTGGATCGACAACGACTCGGCGAGGATTCCTTTCTTGCTGGGTTTCTTTTGAACCGGATTGCCGAGCTGAATTTGTGGCGTCAGGACCTGGACCCAGTCTCTGCTGACGTTCAAGACGGAGTAGGACACCATCATGGTGTCACCAACCTGCACGGCGCGTCCAAGAGATGCGGCGATGGATCTGGTCGCGGTGGCGTTTGCCTTGTCCAGCCTTACCAGATCGTCGGCCGTGATCCAGTGAGGTGTTGCAATCTCAGCCTGAGCGGCGAGGGCAGCGTCAATAACGGAAACAGGTTGCAGGGTGCGCACAGAGGATCGCCCCGGATAGCTCGTCAGGGACGCTGCCGCGAGCGGTGTTGCGGCCGCCATGGAAGGATGGGGAATGCCGGACTCCGGTGGACCCGCAAAAGCCAATAGAGCCTTGTCAGGCCTGTAGTCGAGCACAAAATCGACGTCATACTGTGCAGCGGAGTTTCCCGAGGAGATCAACTTCAGACTGATGGTTTCGCCACTGGCAAGAGCGACGAGCAGATTGCTCTCCGCAACGTCGTGGGTTAGCGGACTCACGTAAACCAACTTCGGCTCATTTTCGACGTGCTCGGCGGTGAATAGCGCAGGGGCTCCAACCGCAATCGAGGTGACCGCTTCCGGTAGATGGATGGTGCTGATGTACAGGGGCTTGCAGTGAACCTCGCCGACGATGGAGCTGTCGACCGGGCGGCTTTCAATACGAGCGTCAACCATTAGCTGTTTTGTTGGCGGGGTTGCTGGAAATAGGGCGGGGCCTGCGACCGGAGGTGTGTTTGCGCCAATACCAGGGGCGGCAGGCTTTGGCGCTCCGGTTTGCAATTCAGGGTGAGCAGTATCAATGCCCTGCGTTGAGAGGTGGTTGGCGTCGGATGGAGGCGCGGTGACGGGTGGGGTTGGCAATGCCGACTGAGCCGATACAGCCGCTGTAGTCATAGAGAGAGCAAGAGAGAGGACGAATAGCTTCATTATTAATCGCCTCCAGGGGCGAGGTTAGCTGGAGTTTTGTGGAGGGCGAGCTCCGCAAGGTAGAGACGCTTGACGGAAGCAACGTATGCATACACATCGGCGCCGGGGTAGTGGAGACCGCGACGTAGGATTGGGCGGCTGCCTCGGTAATATGCCGCCAATACCAGACGGAAGTCCCCGTCGAACTGCTGCATCAGAGAGGCCAGGTATCGAACCCCGCCGGAGAGGTTTTCTGAAATATCAAAAGGATCGCGTACGCCGTAGTCCGCCGCGGTAGCCGGCATGAGCTGCATCAATCCCATGGCGCCCTTTGGCGACACTGCTCTTGGATTCCAACCGGACTCCTGCGTGATGAGCGCGTGTACCAGCTCTTTTGGAATCTCATAATGAGCGGCGTAGGCGTCGGCGTAATAGACCATCTCATCGTGGCCAGTTTCCGGCATTGTGCCTGCAGCCGCAGTAAGGGACAACGCCAACCAAAGAAACAGTCCAGCGCAGAGGCGGATCATTGAGTGACACCCTCCAACGCCATCACCGGAGACGGCTGGGTAGCGTCCTCCAGCCGGACAGGAACTACCGTCTGAGCCGCCAAGGTCAGAATGTCGTGCTGACACATCTCGTTCGCACAAATGCGTGCATTGTCCATGAAGCTCTCGAATCGGCCAGGGACTAACAGGCTGGCCCGATCCTTTTCAGTCTTGGCAATGAACGGGAGCATGACGGCCTTATGGTCATCACTGATTTCTTTCAGGTTCAATTTGTCGAGCGCTAGAGCGAGGGTGATCATCTCCGAAATCGAAGGGGGCTTTTCCATCTTGAAAGCGCGCAGCGTCTTCGCAAAGCCGGCGATGAAGTAGTGAATGGCCTTCGTGCAATGCGGTGTACGGCTTGCGACAATAGCCGCTTCCTGTTCAGGTGTCGGGTGATTGATGTAGATGCGGGCACAGCGGCGCAAAAGAGGATAGCCGAGCTGTCGTTCATCGTTGGCTGTGACGATGGTAAACGGCGGATGTATTGCCTTGATCTCGCCGAGTCCAGGGATCGTTAACTGCCACTCGCCAAGAAATTCAAGTAGTTGCGCCTCAAACGCATGGCTGATCTTATCGATTTCATCAACCAATAGAATGCATCGAGCGGGCGTCTCAAGCGCGCTTAGGAGCGGCCCGCCTAAATAGAAAGCGCGGTCTGAGACCTTCTTTGCGGCCTCGTCAAATGTTCCGTCATGAAAACGCACATAAAGTTGACGCAGTTCATCACTGAAACTTCCGATCGCCTCTTTGTCAGTGAGACCTTCGTAGCACTGCAGACGTATAAGTTTCATACCCGTAGCACGATAGATTGCGAGGGCCATCTCTGTTTTGCCGGCGCCTGCGGGGCCTTCAAGGAGAATCGGTCGATTGAGCTCCGCGGCAAGATAGATCGTGTTGGCAATTTCACGAGTGGTGAAGTAGCCAACTTCCTCGAGCGATGTTAGGGTGTCGTCAGTGTCGCTAAACATGTATAGTAATACTATTACCGATATGGTCCTAAGTCAACGAAAGAACGGGCGGACCCGGGGTGCAGGGAGGTTATGAAGGAATAGTCGTGCCGTTGACCACTGCGTAAGTGCTCTGGATTTAGTACTGCACAGACTTTTTCAGTCGGGCCAGCGGATATAACAGTGCTTAGTGGATCAGTTTGAATTCTGAGAACCGATCGGGAATAGGGTTGGGAAGATTGATTCCAGAGTGCAGACCGCAGCCCGCCCGCGTCCCAGCCGAATACTTAACGCGGCCACAGGCAATAACACGTCACGTGTCTCGCGATTGAGGAAGCCATCGGGCGTCGGACAGCATAATCTCCCGGAAGCGGTTTGTGACGTAGTTGCCCTGTTCGCGCTTTTCGGCGCGGCGGAACACGCAGACGCAACGGTCGCCCGCTTGTAGATCGAGAAACGCGACGGCTGCACGATCTCGATATGGACGATACCGATGCCGCCGTGAAGCTCGGCGCGGCCAGGAAACTCGACGATCTGCCGGAAGGTCGTCGTCTTGGTGTCGTCGCCGCGCTGCGGGGTCGTGTAGGAACGAACTCCCCGGCTTGGATATTCCTATCATCCTGGCCGGAGGCCTCGACCTCCGTGATGATCGCGAGATACGTTTGGAAAAACGCGTGAGGCCCGTCGTAAAGATCGTTCGCCTGGTACACACC
>VFSW01003926.1_pt1 | contig 22235 bp, 26 predicted proteins | sample 5358111 | NCBI WGS metagenome assembly VFSW01 (sample SAMN11554181, study PRJNA540505) | mine drainage metagenome | isolation source: sediment from site ElyBrook_90M | place: USA: Ely Copper Mine, Vershire, VT | collected 2017 | reverse complement strand
CCATCCTATCACAGATAAATCAAATTGACCAAGTTATTTCTGGACAATGCCTAAGATACGCGAGGAGGCAAGGAAATCCATGTCTGTTCCCAGTTTCGACAGGGCGCGGAATTATCTGATCATGGCTGATGAGCAAATGAAACGAGCGACTGAAGAGCAGAAGGACGATTTCCGCGATGCGCGTTATCGGCTCGCGTTCGATCTGCTGTTCGATGCCGTCCGTTACGCGGCGATGACATTCCTGGTGTTGGACGAAGAAACGCGTTGGAACGAACTCCCCAAGAAATTGCCCGCACCATTCAGCAAGCGTTTCCGCGAGTTCATCAGTTTCTTGCATGTCCAATTCAAATGTCAGGGCACTTTTCCCAGAGACCGCGTGGACGAGACGTTCCAAGAATGGCGCGACAAGGTGACCACGGTCATTGACGACCTTGCCGCGCGATCACATCCCGCCGAGGACAAATAGCAGTTGCGCCAACCCACTCTTATTCTCATCCTCCTCGCCTACGCTCTCCTCGCCGCGCTGTACGCGGTCTATACGCCTAAATGGCAGGCGCCGGACGAGCCCGCGCACTTCAACTACATTCGCGCCATTGGCGACACCGGCGCGCTGCCGGTGTTACAGCACGGCGACTACGATCAGAATTATCTTGAGCAGATCAAAGCCGCCAAATTCCCGGCGTCGATGTCGATTGACGCGATTCGTTACGAATCGTACCAGCCGCCGTTGTACTATTTAGCCGCGACGCCAGTCTACCTCGCCGCGCGCGCGGGCGGAGTGGACGCGGAGGTGCTCGCGCTGCGGCTGTTCGGCGTCGCGCTGGGCGCGCTGCTGCTGCTGATCGCGTTCGCGGTCGTGCGCGAGGTGTTTCCGGACGACCCGTGGCTCGCGCTTGTCTCCGTCGGCGCGATCGCGACCGTGCCGATGTACCTCGCGGTCAGCGCATCAGTCACCAACGACATTGCCGCGGTGCTCGTGCTTGCGCTGATTCTTTTGCTCGCGGTCAAGCGCGTCAAGAATACGGTGAGTGACAAACGTTTTGTGATTCTCGGCGGCATTCTGTTCGGCGCGGCGCTGCTAACCAAGTCAACGGCGTATACGCCGGGCGCGCTGGTGCTGGTTGGCGCGGAAGTGGCGAGTGGCGCGTGGCGCGTGGCGAGAACTCGGTGGCTCACTGGTTTGGTATCGCTCTTCGCAATCGCGGCATTGATTTCTGCGCCGATGTTCATCCGCAACATGCTCACTTACGGCGTCACCGATTTTCTCGGCTTGGCGCGGCACAACGCGGTGGTGCTGGGTCAGCCAACCACGGCGGAAATGATCGCCCAGTACGGGTTAAATCATATCCTGTTCGACTATTTCGCGGTGACGTTCAAATCGTTCTGGGCGCAGTTCGGCTGGATGGGCGTGCTCGTCAACGACCGCATCTACGTTGTGCTGATGGTGCTATCGGGCGCAGCCGCCTTTGGGTTCGCGCTGTTCGCGTGGCGCGTGTTGCGCCGCCGCGACGCGCTCGCCGCGACGCAGTGGTGGGGCATGGGACTGCTCGCGGTCACGCTGGTCGCGTCGGTTGCCGACTATATCGGCTACAATTTCGAGTTCTTCCAGTTGCAGGGACGCTATCTGTTTCCCGCGATCATACCGATCGCACTGTTCGGCGTAATCGGCTTGCGCGAAATCTTGGCGCGCGAGTATCACCGCGTCTTCTTCGTGCTGCTTTACCTCGCACTGCTCGCGCTGGACGTCGCGTCGTTATTCCTGTTTATCGTGCCGCAACTGCGAATTACGAATTAAAAATTGCGAATTACCACTCACCGATTCACCTGGAGTTCAAGATGGGCTTTCTGGACCGCATCAGATCATCCTTCACCCCACAAGCTGCTGGCGATTCCAACGCGCTGTGGCTCTACGTGCGCTGCGCGCGTTGCGGCGCGCCGCTCGCGGTCCGCGTCGATCTGCGTAACGAACCGAGCGTCGATTATGACAATGGCGGCTATGTCTTGCACAAGGAAATGATGGATAGCAAATGTTTTACGCTGATGCGCGCGGTGGTACGTTTCGATGACCAGCACAACGTGACGGAGCGGAAAATCGACAAGGGCGAGTTCATCACGAAGGAAGAGTACGAGAAGATCACAAATGGAAAATGACAAATGACTATTGAGGATTACTATCCTCTTCGGCTTAGAGCAGTGCTCAAGGACAAAGTCTGGGGCGGCAGAAATCTGGAGCGGCTCCTGGGCAAGTCGCTGCCTCCCGGCGCGCTCATCGGCGAGACGTGGGAGGCGTGGGAAGGTTGCATCGTCGAAAACGGCGCGCACGCCGGGCAAACGTTGCAACAGTTGATCGATCAAGAGGCAGACGCGGTCCTCGGTTCAGCCGTGAGCCAGTCGAAAAGGTTTCCGCTTCTTTTCAAGTTCATCGACGCGCGAGACGATTTGTCGGTACAGGTGCACCCCAATGACACTCAGGCGCTCACGATGGAAGGGCAGCCGTTTGGCAAAACGGAAGCGTGGTACATTTTGGATGCCGAGCCAGACGCGAAACTCATCCTGGGTTTCCGGCGCGAAGTGACACCGGAGCAAGCCGTCGCTGGCTTGCAAAACAAGAACCTGGTCGACCTGCTCTCCTTCGTGCCGGTGCAGCGCGGCGATGTCGTGTTCGTCCCGGCGGGGACCGTCCACGCGATCGGCAAAGGCATCGTGCTCGCCGAGATTCAGGAGAACTCGGACATTACGTATCGGCTGTACGATTGGGACCGGCAGGGCAAGGGACGCGAACTGCATATTGATCAATCGCTGCGCGTCTTTTCCGGGCGGCGCGTCGAATCGCCCAAAATTCCGCCGCTCGTGCTGCATCGCGCGCAATTCGACGAGCGCTTTCTGGTCGCGTGCCGATACTTTGCGCTAACGCTCTGCGAGATCGACCGGCGTGTGGAGGGCGAGGCGACGAACGACAAGTTTCAAATTCTGTCGATGATCGACGGCGCGGCGGAAATTTATTTCGGACCGAAATTCGCGTCGAGCGTCTCAGCAGAACAGGGACAGACGCTCTTGCTGCCCGCGCGTCTCGGCGCGTATGCCGTGCTGCCGGCAAGACCGTGCAAAATATTGCGCGCGTTCGTGCCGGATTTGCGCGCAGAGGTCGTCGCGCCGCTCCGTCAAGCCGGCTATGATGCGACGACCATCGCATGGCTGGGCGGATCAACCGCCGAACACAATGACCTCTTGCGGCTTGTGTGATGCGTCAGCTACGAACAGGCAACCCCTCGGTGATCGTTTCAGAGAGGTTGTTATTTTTTATTTCAAATATTTAATAAAACGGTCAATATATTTTCAAACACTTGACAAATATTGAAAATTGTAGTAAAATCTTTTGCGAATAGATGAAAGGATTTGCCAGATGAACTCAATTTTTGGGAAATGCCCTGTGTGTGGAGAGGAATTGATCGTCACGCGACTTGAATGCCGTTCCTGCGGGACAGACATTGGCGGGCAATTCACCATCGGTCGGCTGGCGCGACTGGACTCGGAGCAAATGCAGTTCGTCGAGACATTCATCAGGAATCGCGGCAACGCTTATAAAGTGGGCGAGGAACTGGAAATGCCGTACTCAGCCGTGCGCACGCGTCTGACCGAAGTGATTCGCGCGATGGGCTACGAGCCAGGAGCCGAACCAAAGGACGAAACGCCAATCGCGGTGTCGCCCGAAAAGCGCAAAACGATTTTGGACGACTTGGCGCGCGGCAAGATCACCGCAGAGGACGCGGTGAAATTTCTGCAAGGCGAGTAAAAGGAGCCGACTGTGGTGGCGCAAACGGCAAGTCAATCCGCCTCCAATTTTCGCGGCGCGCGTTTGTTCGAGCCAGCGCGAGATTTTGGCGCGGTGGCGCACCTGCTCGAAGAGTCCTTCCGCCCCGATCACAATTTTCCATTCTCGAACATTCCCCTCCTCCGCGAGTTCGGAATATTCCTGTGGACGCTGAGCTACGCGCCAGGATTTCCGGAGATGACGACCGGGTTTGTGTGGATCGAGAACGGACAGATCGTTGGAAACGCCACACTGACGCCTGACGAAGGGCGCTTGGACCGTTATATGATTACCAACGTCGCCGTCAAGCCGAGTTTTCGCCGGCAGGGCATCGCGCGCGCGCTGATGCAAGAGTCGATCCATCATCTGCGCGAGTTGAACGTCAAGACCGCGCTGCTCAACGTTCGACCGAATAATCCTGGCGCGGTGAAACTTTATCGCGACCTGGGATTCGCCGAAGTCGAGACGCGCGGCGAGTGGACGCGTCCAACCTCGCACAGCGCGCCGCCGCGGGTATGGCACGCGATCGTGTTGCGTCCGCTGCGCGAAGCCGACCACCGCGCCGTCGTCGATCTGGTCCATGCCGCGACGCCGGTCACTGTGCAGCGGTATCGTCCGGCGCGGAACGAATTTGGTATTCCCTGGGACGACCGGCTGGCGGAAACGGTTGGCGATTTCCTGATGGGGCAGACAACGCGGCGATGGGCGTTAGACTTGGACGGTCGGCTTGCCGCGCTGCTGCTGGTGCGCGCACAGCGGCTCGCGTCGCCGCATTATGTGTCTGCGGCAGCACATCCGGATTTTCGCGGACGCGTGGAAGACGATCTTGCCGCGTTCGCGTTGCGCGAGTTGGCGCGTTATCCCGCGCGCGAGATTCGCGCCTTTGCGACGAGCACGCACCCGGAATGGCTTGCGGCGCTAGAACAGAATGGATTCCAAATGCAGAACGCGCTGACGCTGATGGCGCTGGCGCTGTGATGGCGGAGGTTTTATCGATGGATAATTCAGACACACTCGGAATTCTGAAACAACTCGAACGCGGCGAGATCGATGCGGACGAGGCAGACACGCAGCTACGCACGCCTCCGGCGGTCGAGCGCAGCGACGACGCGGATTCGCTGGCGACGGACGCGCCGCGCTGGGTGCAGCGGCTGTGGGTTTATCCGCTCGTCGCGGGCTTGCTGCTCGTCGGTTTGGGCGCGTGGATCATCGTCGCCACCGTTCACGCGAACATTTTGTGGTGGCTGCTCGGATTGCCGATCGTACTGATCGGCTCGCTGGTGCTGGCAGTCGCCGCGAGCGCGCGGTCGGGGCACTGGCTGTACGTCAACATCAAAGACGCGGAAAAGCGCAACATTCGCTTCGGCATCCCGATGCCGCTCGGCTTGGCGCGCGCGGCGTTGTGGGTCGCGCGGTGGTTTGTGCCCACGGCAAGTTTCCGCGTGGGACAGAATCGGATGCTGTTCGACGATTGGGACGACGTGAACGCGATCCTGGACGCGTTTGAGCAGGAACTGAATAAACACCACGGCATTACCGTCGATGTCGATGACGACGACGAACGAGTTCGCGTTTATATTGTCTGAGTTGAAAATAGGAGGCGCAAAATGGCAACCCCGGAAGAACGAATGCAAATCTTGAAAATGATTGAATCGAAACAGATCACGGCAGAAGAAGGCGCAAAACTGCTTGCCGCGCTCGGCGAAAAGGATCGCGACTCGGCTGCGCCGCAGCCCTCGCCGTCCACGAGCGGCAAGTGGTTCCGCGTTCGCGTCACGGACATGAAGAGCGGACGGCGCAAAGTCAACGTAAACATCCCGCTCGGCTTGGTCGACGTCGGTTTGAAGATGGGCGCCAAGTTCGCGCCCGCCGGCTTGGAAGGATTGGATATGAATCAGATCCTGACCGCGCTCAAGAACGGCGGCGAAGGCAAAGTTGTCGATGTGGAAGACGAAGAAGACGGCGAACACGTCGAGGTCTTTATCGAATGACTGGCGCGAAGTATCATTCCGATGGTCGTAGGAGGAGTATGATATGAGTCAGAGATTCAACGTGTCTGAAAATGTGCGCGTGGAGATTCGCGGCTGCCGCGACCGCGTCACGGTCGCTGGCTGGGACGACGCGCGGACGGTCGCCGTGGATGGCGCGGCGCGCCAGGACGGTGACTCGATCATTATCGAAAACACCCGCCGGGTTAGCGTGCGCATGCCACGTGCAGCGTTGGTGACAATGACCCACTGCGAAGCGGCTGTGGCGGTACGCGACATTGCCGGCCGCGTCGAGCTCGCCGACATTGACGGCGACGTGGTGCTGAGCGATCTCACCGGCGAAACGCTCGTGCGAGAACTGGAAGGCGATCTTTCCGCGCGAAATATTGCCACGCTGAAAGGCGAAGGCGCGTGGGACGGCGATGTGTCCGCGCGCGGGGTGAAGCAGATCGAGGCGAACACGATCAATGGCGACGTAAGCATCCGCGCGATCGACGGCGGTATGAAGATCGCGCACGTGGAAGGTGACCTGATCGTTTCAGGAATTCGCGGCGCGGTGGACGCGCCCGACGTCGAAGGCGACGCGGTGATTTCGCTCGATGCAGTCGCCGCCGTGAATTTGCGCGCGGACGGCGATGTGGTGCTCAATCTTCCATCGGACGCGAACGCGGAACTGGAATTGGACACGCCGCGCGGCGAGCTGGTCATCCGTACGGCGATCAAAACCGCCGACCGCGACGAGAACCACTTGCGCGGCACGCTTGGAACCGGCGGTCCCAGGATCAAAGCGGAATCGACGCGCGGCGATCTGATCCTGCGCGCACGCGGAGAGTATGAAGAGTACGCGGCGTACGCCGCGTATGCGGATTACGCCAAGTATGCCGGCGGTATGGGGCGTCAGATCGCCGAGCAAGTCAGAGAATCGGTTGAACAGTCGCTCAACGAGTCCGGCATTCGCCATCACGGGAAATATCACCATTTTGGATTCCGGTTTCACGAACGCGACCGTGACAACGCGGCGCGCGAAGAGCACGCGCCGGACCAGCCGCGCGGACCCGCGGCGGGAACGCCGGAGCGCCAAGCGATCCTCGACGCGATTGCGCGCGGAGAGTTGAGCGTGGACGACGCGATCAAGAAACTGACCGGCGAAGAATGAAAAGACCTGGAAGGTTCGCATAAACCTTCCAGGTCTCTCTAAGAGCCCGTCTGAAAAGTTCCAAATCTCTCGCAAAGACGCCAAGGCGCAAAGGATTGGATAAAAACCTCTTGGCGACTTGGCGGCTTGGCGTGAGTTTTACGACAGGTTCTAAGGAGACCCCATGCGGAATATTCTAATCCGCCTCATCATCAACGCGGTTGCGCTCTACGCCGCGACCCAGGTAGGAATTACCGGTTTGTCTTTCAATGGCGACTGGAAGACCATCGTGATTGCCGCCTTTATCTTCGGTTTGGTCAACGCGCTGGTGCGTCCGCTATTGACCCTGCTCACCTGCCCTTTGTTGATCCTCACGCTTGGCTTGTTTACGCTCATCATCAACGCACTGATGCTCGCGCTGACGGGTTGGATCGCGGCGTACTTCCACCTCGGCTTTGTCGTGGATGGGTTCTGGGCGGCTTTTCTGGGTGCGCTCGTGGTGAGCATCGTCAGTTTCATCCTGACGCTGCTCCTCCACGAGGATGACAACTCGCATCACCACCAGAGAAGATAATGAGCGCCGTTCTTGCACCGCGGATGGCGAATCGCCGCGTCCCGATCTTGGCGTTGTTCACCGCCAACGCCATCTCGATGACCGGGAACGTGCTCGCCCTCATCGCCATTCCGTGGTTCGTACTGCAAACGACCGGCAGCGCAGTCCAGACCGGGATCACCGGCTTTTTCACCGTTCTGCCGGTCGTTATCGCCGCGTTCCTGGGCGGCGGTCTCGTCGACCGGCTCGGCTACAAACGCGCGAGCATCCTCGCCGATATTACGAGCGGCGTCGCGATCGCGCTGATTCCGCTGCTCAATCACACGGTCGGACTCGCGTTCTGGCAGCTGCTCGTCTTGGTGTTCATCGGCAATTTGCTCGATGCGCCCGGCACCACCGCGCGCGAGTCGATCATTCCCGATCTCGCCGACCTCGCCGGGATGCGGCTGGAGCGCGCGAGTGCGGCGATCCAGGCGGTTGAGCGCGGCTCGCGCCTGCTGGGCGCGCCGCTCGCCGGCTTACTGATGGCTTTCACTGATCCGAGCAATGTACTTTGGATTGACGTCGCGACCTTTTTCGCCTCCGCCGCGCTGGTGGCTGCCGCCGTCCCGCGCGCCACCCTCAAAGACCAATTGGCGAAATCGACAAAATATCTCGTCGAATTGCTGGACGGCTTGAAATTCATTTGGCACGACCGGTTGATGCTGGCGATTGTTCTCACCGTGATGGTGACGAATCTTCTCGACGCGCCCAGCGGCTCGGTTCTCCTGCCCGTCTTCGTCAAACAGCAATTCGGGACCGCGCTCGACCTCGGATTGATCTTCGCCGCGCTGGGCGGCGGATCGCTCTTGGGCGCGATCGTGTTCGGCGCGATCGGTCACCGGCTGCCGCGCCGTATGACTTTTGCGCTGATGTTTGTCATCGTCGGATTGCGGTTCTGGGTGCTCGCCGCGTTTCCTGGTTTATCGATCATTCTGGTCGCGATGTTCATCGCCGGCATCGCGTCGGGTCCGCTCAATCCGATCATCAGCACGATTGGGTACGAGCGCACGCCGGCGGATATGCGCGGGCGCGTCTTCGGCACGATTACTGCCGGCGCGTACCTGGCGATGCCGCTCGGTATGCTGCTCGCGGGTTTCGTTCTGGCGCAAATCGGCGTTCAATGGATGATGATCGCCATGGGCGCGTGTTATCTCGTCACGACTCTGAGTCTGCTGGTCAACCCGGCGATTCGCGAGATGGACCAAGCCAAGCGCGTGAATCTCGTAGAGTCGAATGTGATGATTCCGGGAGAATGAATCGAGCGCGGCGGCAACGGTAAATAGCAGGGGCGAGTCGGTGACTCGCCCCTGCTTCATTCGACGATCATTGCCGCGCTATTTCTTCTCCTGCTCCTTCAGCCATCCCTGCACTTGCTTTGCCAGCGTCGTGACCACAGTCAATAGCTGCACCACGTCCTTCAGCGCCCATCCGCCGCGCGATGTCTTTGCTTCGCTGGGCGCGGCCTCCGAGTGACGCGACGACGCGCGCCCCGCGATAATCGCCGCCATCAGCGCGCCGGCAATCCCGCCCGCCACGCCGCCCAGCAGCGCGGGATACAGCTCGCTCTTGCGGAGTTCTTTGGCGACCTCGCCGGCGCGTCGCATCATTTCCCGACTGTCGAATTGCTGCTGCATCGCTGCCTCCTACGCCCCTCGCAAGTAATCGATCATGCCGCGCAGCGTGACACGCGCCTGCGCGCTCCGGCTGTGCAATTGGATCGGCACGCCGGCAATCGCGTCCGACGCGCGGTCCGCGCCCTCCTCGATTCGCAGCGCCCACAACTGCGCGTACAACAACGGCAGCCGAATCCAGCGATTCAGCGCGCGCATCCCGCGCAAGGCGAAGAACAGCGCGACTCCCGGCACGGCGACAAAGATCATCGCCAGCAAGACCAGCCAAATGATGGAAAGATCGCGCCACGGCGCAAGAATCGATGCATCCATAATCAGTGTTGTCCGTCTACCAGCGCCAGGATCTCCGCCGCATATCTGCGCGCGTCCTCATCGCCGGTTTGGAGAACGCCCTGCAACGGCTTGAGCATCAGCGGACTGGTAATCCGCTTGAGCGCGTCCGCCGCGACCACGCGCACTTCCGGCTCGCCCAGTTGCAGATCGACGATGAGGGCAGGTACGGCTTTGTCCGAGGCGACCTCTCCCAGCGCCTTCGCCGCGGCGACGCGCAATCGCGTGTCCACGGTACCCACCCGTGCGTCGCCGCGCAGCGCGACGAGCAGCGGCTCGATCACGCGGTCGGTACGCGAGCGACCCAGCGCCTCCACCACCTTGTCACGCACATCGGCGTTCACATCGCGCAGCTGCGGCAGCAGGTACTCGATGCCGCGGTCGAGTTGCAGCCAACCCAAAATTTCCGCCGCGCGCGTCCGTACCGCTGGGTCCTTGTCCTTCAACTGTTTGGCGAACCAATCGACCGCGACGTCGCTGCTCATTTCGCTGAGCGCGGCAATCGCGCTGCCATCGCCGTCCCAGGCGCGATGGATCAGTTCCTGCGTCACCGCATCGCGCAGTTCCGCGCGCACGCCTTGCGCGTGCGCGAGCGCGTAGCCCGCCAGCGGAACATTGCCGCGCGCGACGAGCGTCTCCACCAACTCGCTCGCGTCGCCCAAGCCCGCGTAGAACAGCGCGGTATCCCACCACGCCGGTTCAGCCAGGTGTTCGGACAGCGCCGTCAAGCCGGGCGCTTGACGCAGCGCGCGCGCTGCAAAATAGGACTGCCACAAATCGTGCGCGAACTCGGCGGTCTTGTTCTTGCCGGGCTTCATCAAGCCGCGCGCTTTGGGCAGGAACTCGTCCGATGCCGGACGCCCGCGCTGGACTGCCAACGCGACGCCTTCCAGCACCTTGGCGGTCTCATAGCTGCCCTGGATGACCTGCGCGGTGAACGCATCGAACAACATCGTGCGCCGGTTCGGTAACGGCTGATCGGCGCGCCAGACACGCGCCAGCATCGCAAACGTCAGCGGGTTGGCGGTGAGCGCGCGCGGCACGCCGTTCGCCTTGAGCGCGGCGATGAACGTTCCAGCGTGCTCGCGGTTGACCCGCACCGTGTACGCTTCGATGTCGGCGTCGCGGAAACCGGGCAGGCGCGCTTCGACAAATCCTAGCACGGCGGTCTGCGCGGTGGCGATCACGCGCGCCGCGCCAAAATCTCTAGCCCACGCCTGCAGCGCGTCTGACGGCAGCGCGTCGATATCGTCGATCAAGACGAGCGCGCGGTTGGAAGCGAACGCGTCGGGAAAATAAATGCGCGGGCACGTCGCCGCCAGCGGCTCGGGCAAATACAACCCGCGCGGGAAATCGGTGATGCGCGGCAGCGTGGACGGCGCGAGATCACGCGCGGACAAGTAGATCGGCACGCGCGCGCTTTTCGATCCGGCGAGCAGGGCGCGCGCGTTCGACCAAGCCAGATAGGCGAGCGCGGTGGTTTTGCCCGCGCCGGCAGCGCCGGTGAAGACGACGCGCGGATCAAGCGCGAGCGCGGCGTTCCAGCCGCGCGGCTCGATCCATTCGCGTTCCAGTTCGGACGGCGCGCCGGGCCAGGGCAACCGCGCGAAACGATTGACGAGATGTTCGGCGTAGGCGCGCTCGAATCGGTGTGTGGCGCTGAGTTGATCCAGAAAACCCATTCAATTCCTTTCGGGTTGCGATTGTAACACAGAAACCGTAGATTGACAAAAGTATTTTGAAAAAACAGGACGGGCATTGCTGCCCGCCTGCATCGTCCGTTCAGGTCTTGGCTTGTCGAATCTCTTGCAAATACGGATCCCACGCCGATAAATCCGGCGGTGCGGCGTTGGGGACCTGGGCTTGTTTCTGCGCGAAATAATAATCGCGGACAATATCGCCCTCTTGCTCGCGATTGAAATCTCCGAATTTCTTGCCTTCGGTGTGGCAGCGCGCCAGCGCGACGGCAGGCGTTTCGCCGGGATTGCAGTACACGTACGTCGGCGCGGCAATCGCCTGAGCAAGATAGATCATGCCAAAGTGCTGGTACTGCCACTGGTGCGTGAGCTCGTGCATCAGCCACGCAATGTCCACCTCGTCGGAAGTCAGCACACGCGGAAAATACGAAATGTTGCCGACGGTGATCGCGTTGGCTTGCGGCGCAGGTCTGCCGCGCAGTGTCGCGCCAATCCGACCGACGAAATTGGGTATCTGACTGCCTTCGCTGACGCGGACGCGCGAAAAATCCAATCCGCCTTCGAAGATCGGTTGCGCCGCCGCCAGTTCCTCCGGGCGAAGAGTCCGAACTGCCATGATTTCCTCCTTCAATACCGCGCGCGTCTCAAACCGCGCGCCGCGCTGCCAACGGTTGCGAGTATAGCGCGGTCATTCCGAAAAATCAAGGGGTGTGGATTCAATATTTTATGGTATAATGGTTTCGCTCGATACTGATTCCGCGGAGTCGCGATGGGACGCGTGATCGCCATCACCAACCAAAAAGGCGGCGTCGGAAAAACGACGACGACAATCAACCTCGGCGCCGCGCTCGCGCAGAAGGAACAGTACACCTTGCTCATCGACTCCGATCCGCAAGGCGCGCTGTCGATTGCGCTCGGCATCCCTGCCTACGATCTGGAATTTACCCTCTATTCGATCCTCACCGACACGCGCATTCCTGTGGCGGCGGTGACGCATCACGTCCGTCCGCATCTCGATGTGGTGCCGGCGAACATCGACCTCGCCGGCGCGGAGTTGCAGCTCGTCGCGATGATGGGGCGCGAGTACGTCTTGCGCGATGCGTTGGCGAATCTGCGCGACAAGTACAACTTTATCCTGATCGATTGTCCGCCCAGTCTGGGACTCCTCACCGTGAACGCGCTCGCGGCGGCGGACGAAATCCTGGTGCCGCTCCAGTGCGAGTTTCTCGCGATGCGCGGACTGGACGCGCTGATCGACGTGGTCGCGCGCGTGCAGCGGCGCTTGAATCCGAAATTGAAATTGATCGGCATCGTGCCGACCATGTACAACCCGCGGCGCATCCACGCGCGCGCGGTACTCGACAAGGTGCGCGCGACGTACCCGAACAAGGTGTTGAACGTGACGATCAAAGAGAGCGTCCGGTTCGCCGAAGCGCCGGAGCAGCGCCGCACCATTTTCGAGATCGATGCAAACAATGAAGGCGCCGCGGCATATCGCGAGCTGGCGGAGGTGATTCTCAATGCCCAACCAGAGTGACCCAGTCAAACGCCGCCCCGTCGATGCGCTGTTTGGCGATAGTAGCGCAGCATCCTCGCCGGGCTATGTCGTCGAGCCACCACAGCCGGTGACGACCGTGTCGCCGCCTCCACCGGAACAAATCCCTGCTCCTGCGCCCGCCCCGGCGACCCCGCCTGTCCCGCCGCCGGTTGCAGCGCCACCGCCGGCGACTAGCCGCGCGCCCACCTTCGATCCGGAGCCAGCCGTCGCGGCTGTACCTGCCGCGCCGTCAGACCGCATCAGTCAGTTGTATGACGAGGTAAAGAAACAATTGGGCGACAGTCGCGTCGTCGCGAATGAATGTATGGGGCTGTTGCTCAAGGCGCGCGAGGCGTATACCAAACAAGATTTCGCGGCGGCGGAATTTTACGCCGAATCGGCGGAGGTGCGGATGAAGCGGAGCGAGCTCAGTCAGCGCGCCGCGCGTCGCCCCATCGTCTGGGCGATGTGGCTGTGGAATCTGGCAATGCTCTTCGCCGGCTTACTGAGCGTCGCGGTGACGTACATTTTGAATCTCACGCTCTTTGGATTGCCGGTCGCGCCGGAAGCGATCGTGTTGATGCGTGCGTTAGCGTGGGGCGCGGTGGGCGGCGTGTTGGGCGCGCTGGTAAGCATTGTCTCGGTCATGCGACGTCGTGAGCTTGACCCTGCCAACGACGCGAGTTATTTCGCGCGACCCATCGTCGGCGCGCTTCTCGGCGGCGTACTCTTTGTGCTCTCGCAAGCCGGCGTCATCGCCGGCAACATCGACGTCGGCGATGTCCACATCGGACCGATCTTTCTCTACGTCTTCGCGGCGCTCGCCGGATTCGGGCAGGACATTATGCTGGAATCGCTGCGTAATATTTTGAGGACGATTTTCCGCACGCAGAAATAGCAAGGGCGAGCTAGCGGCTCGCCTCCTACTTTTTCTCCCACGAAGAGCACGAAAGAACACGAGTTTTTTCGTGCTCTTCGTGTTCTTCGTGGACAGCGCTGTTCATCCTGCACAACGTCCGACGCTCATCGCAACGCGATTCGCTTCAACCTCGGATTGTTCGTAATTCCCGGAATCCGTCCTCGCTTCGCGATGGGCTTGCCATCGATCTCTTTCAGGTCGCCAGTAAAATCGATCGGCGGCGCGCCGCTGATCGCGCTGCCCACGCCGTATGCGTCGACCGGCGCGCCGCTCGCGCGGAACAATTTGACGCGCTCCAAATCGACGCCGCCGCTGACGACAATCTTGACTTTCGGAAAGCCGGCTTGATCGAGCCGCGCGCGGATTTCCTTGACGAGATCCGGCGTGACGCGCCCGCGCTCGCTCGGCGTATCGAGCCGAATGCCCCACAGCCGATCCCCCAACGCCTGCGCGACGCGCAGCGACTCTTCCGCTTCGTCGTGAAACGTGTCCACGAGCGCGGTGCGATTGATCTCGCGTGGCATCCATTTGTCGAATGCCTCCGCGGCTTTCACCGTGTCGCCGAAAATCAGCACCATCGCGTGCGGAATCGTGCCGGAGGGCTGCCTGCCGGCGAGCCGCGCGCCCGCGGGCGTCGCGCCGGTGACGCACCCGCCGATCACCGCAGCGTACTCCAATTGCGCGGAAACGTTCGGGTGCACGTGCCGCGCGCCGAACGAAATGACCGGCGTCGGCGCGGCAGCATCGACGATTTCGCGCGCGGCGGTCGCCCAGCCGGACGTGTGCGCCAACATTCCGAGCAGCGCGGTCTCGTACAAGCCGAAGGCGGCATAGCGCGCGCGAATCCGCAGCACGACTTCCTTCGCGCGCATTGCCGCGCCTTCCTCCAGCACGTCGACTTGCGCGTCAGGCGCGGCGACGCGCAGCAGATCGAGCACCTCGTTCATTCCGCACAGAATACCATCGCGTCCCGGAAAGATTTCCATCACGACGACCGGATCGAGTCCTTCCCGCGCGAGGATCGTCTGCGTGCGAGCAAAATAAATGTCGGCGGTATCGCCGGCGAGAATTGCGTCGGAAATAGTTTTGTCGGTCATAATTTACCTTTGTAGGGACGCATCCACGTGTGCGCCCTGGGCAGACACATAGGTCTGTCTCTACACGTCACACAATTTCTCTGACCACCTCAATTTTGTTCAACGCCATCATGTAGAGAAAATACGCGTGCGCCAGATCGCCGTCGTGCGGCAGCGCGCCGATCTTGTTCGCAGTCTCGACCGGCAAATCGTAGGTGTTGACGCAATTCGCCGGCACGATCACGCGGCGCGGAATATCGCGCACATTGGCGCGCAGTTTCAGATCGAGCGCAAGATCGTACGCGCACAGATCGGTGCAGACGCCGGTGACGATAAACGTGTCGATCACCGAATGATTCCCCAGCCACTGTTCCATCGTCGTGTCGACAATCGTGTGCAGCGAATTCTTGTGCACGATTTCAATGTCACGCGCGAAGGGCAGCGTCGCCAGCTCGCGCACCAGTTCCGCCTCGCGCGTGCCGCGCACGCAGTGCGCGCCGTACGCCTTGAACTCTTCCGCGTGCTCGCTGTGCCATTCCTGAATCGAGATCAAGTTCCGAACGCCGCGCTCGTACGCGCGCTGAAACAGATTGGCAATCGGCGGCACGCACGCGGCGGAGCGCGGGCTGGACAGCGTGCCTTCGTAGCAAAACCCATTCAGCATATCGACCGTACAGAGTGCAGCGCTCGCCGGCTCGGCGATCGCCGTCGCAAACGGCATCGGCTGCAAATTGGCGTACCACGCGCTCAACCAGTCGAGAAAGTCTTTCGATTTGGTACCGAGGTTTGTTTTCTCGTCCATCATTGAACCTCCATGTCAGAGGGCGGAAAGCAGTAGGCAGCAAGCGTTACACGGTCTCTGCTTTCTGCTTACTGCCTTCCGCCTACTTGTCCTTCACTCTTTCAATTCGCGCTCCCAGTTTTTGCAATTTCTCTTCGATGCGCTCGTACCCGCGATCGATCTGACCGATATTGCCGATCACGCTGGTGCCGCGCGCGCACAGCGCGGCGAGGAGCAGCGCCATCCCGGCGCGAATGTCCGGCGATTCGAGCCGCTCGCCGTGCAACTCGCTCGGACCCACGACAACGGAGCGATGCGGATCGCACAGGACGACGCGCGCGCCCATGTTCAGCAGCTTGTCGACGAAATACATTCGCCCCTCGAACATCTTCTCGTGCATCAGGATCGTACCCTCGCACTGCGTCGCGGTCACGAGCGCGATGCTCATCAAGTCGGAGGGAAACGCGGGCCAGATGCCGTCGTCGATCTTGGGCACGGCGTTGTGGACGTCGCTTTCGATCTTGAGCGATTGCCGCGCGGGCACGAACACATCTTTTCCGCGTACCTCGCATTTGACGCCGAGCCGCTCGAACGCGAGCAAGACCATTTGCAAATGTTCGGGCGCGGCGTTCTGGATGAGCAGTTCGCCGTGCGTCACCGCCGCGAGTCCGATGAAACTGCCAGTCTCGATATAGTCCGCACCGAGTTCCACTTCTGCGCCGCGCAAGCGGTCCACGCCTTCGATCATCAGCGTATTCGAGCCGATGCCGGCGACGTTCGCGCCCATCAGGTTCAGCACGCGCGCCAAATCCTGTACGTGCGGCTCGCTCGCGGCGTTGCGGATGATCGTCGTGCCTTTCGCGCGCGCGGCAGCCATCAGCGCGTTCTCAGTCGCGGTGACGCTCGCCTCGTCGAGAAAGATTTCCTTGCCGCGTAGTTCCTCCGCCTGCATCTGAAAGCCATCGTTCACGCGAATGTCTGCGCCGAGCGCGCGCAGCGCGGCGATGTGCGTATCGACGCGCCGCCTGCCGATCACGTCGCCGCCCGGCGGCGGCAGTTCCACCGCGCCGCGCCGCGCGAGCATCGGACCGGCGAGCAGGATCGACGCGCGGATCTGCGCGCACAGGTCGCGGTCGAGCCGGGTCTCGCGGATGTCCCGTGCGCGCAAGACCAGATCGTGCGCGCTCAGCTCGGTGATTTCGACGCCCAAGCCGCGCAGCAGCGCGAGCATATCTTCCACGTCGCGGATGCGCGGGACGTTGCGGACGGTAAGCGGCTCGTCCGTTAAGAGCGACGCGGCGAGGATGGGCAGCGCGGCGTTCTTGTTGCCGCTCGGCGTCACCGTGCCGCGCAGTGGCGTGCTACCTTCGATGATGAATCTTTCCAATTCTGAACTCCAAATGCAAAATAACTAAACCGCAAAGAACGCCGAGAGCGCAAAGAAAAAACAAAACTACTTTTTCTTCTCTTTGCGTCCTTTGCCGCGCGTTAGCCGTCGGATTCATCCGATGGCGATGTCACGCGCTACCCGCCCCGCGTTCGCGTTCATCTCGTAGATCATTTTCAATCCCTTGAGCGTCAGACACTCGTCCACCACGTCAATCGCCGACGTCTCCGCGGCGATCAGTTTCACCATCTCGCCGGTGCCGATCACGCGCGCCCGCGCGCCCAGCTCTTTCTTCTGCCGCGCGATCATCCCCTCGACGAGCGCGACGTAGCCGTAGATCAAGCCGGCTTGGACGGCGCTGACCGTGTTCTTGCCAATCGGGCTTTTCGACGCCGGCGCGACCAGCTCGATACGCGGCAGCTGCGCGGCGACCCGGAACAGCGCGTCCGCCGAGGTCGTCACGCCGGGCGCAATCGCCGTGCCGATATAATCACCTTCTACGCTCAGCGCGTCGAAGATCGTCGCGGTGGTGCTGAAATCGATGACGATGGCGGGCGCGCCGTACAATTTTTTCGCGGCAACTGCGTTCGCGATGCGGTCCGCGCCGACCTCGCGCGGCGAATCGGTGCGGATGTTCAAGCCGGTTTTGACGCCGGGACCGACGACGATCGGCTCGATGTGCAGATGACGCTGGCACAATTCGTCGAACGTGGAGGCGAGCGGCGGCACCGACGACGCAATCGCGCAGCCGTCGAACGTCGTACCGTTCGCGCCCTTTTGCTTGAGCAACGAGCGCAGCAGCACCGCGTACTCGTCTGCCGTGCCGTCGACGCGCGTCGTGATGCGCCAGGTCGAAACGAGTTCGTCGCCGCGATACGCGCCGAGCGTGATGTGCGTGTTGCCGATGTCGAAGAGAAGAATAGTTGCCAAAAGAAAACTCCTGATGGATGACGGAAGACAGTGAGAAGGCATCCGTCCTCCGTCGCTCGTCCTCCGTCTATTTTACCGCGCGTACAATCGCCTCCGCGACGACCTCCGCCGCCGTATGCCCGATCGCGCTAACGTCGCCTTGCTTTTTCCCCGCGCTGAGGACGAACAACGCGTCGCCGTCGTAGAGCGTATGCGCCGGACGAATCGCGCGCGCAAAACCATCGTGCGCCATCATCGCGACGAGGTTCGCCTCTTCTTTCGTCAGCGCGGCGTTCGTCGCGACGACGCCAATGGTTGTGTGCGTGCACGCGCGTAGGGGCGATTCATAAATCGCCCCTACCAGCCCGCTCTTGATCGCGCTTGCCGAATCCAGCCAGCCGCCGACCACCGGCTTGCGCGTGCCGGCGAGAATCTCGCCAGTGCGCGGATCGACCACATCGCCGAACGCGTTGACGACGACGAGCGCACCGACGATCACACCCTTGCCGATGGACTGACTCGCCGCGCCGAGTCCGCCCGGCGACGCGAACTTGGGTCCGAACAAATGCCCCACCGACGCGCCGGTTCCCGCGCCGACGCGCCCTTCCGCCACCGCGCCGCTCGTCGCGGCAACGCACGCGCGATAACCCGCGTCGGCGTTCGGGCGCGCCTTCGCGCTACCAACTGCCAGATCGAAAATCGCGGCAGCGGGGACAATCGGCACGCGCGCAACGCCGGTGTCGTAGCCGATATTCTTTTCTTCGAGAAAGCGCATCACGCCAGCCGCCGCGTCGAGTCCGAACGCGCTGCCGCCGGTCAGCAGCACGGCGTTGACGCGCTCGACCAAATGTCCGGGGCGCAGCAAATCGGTCTCGCGCGTCGCGGGCGCGGGACCGCGCACGTCCACACCGCCGACCGCGCCGTCGGGCGGGCAAAGGATGACGGTGCAGCCGGTTTTGTTTTCCGCATCCGTGTAGTGACCAACGAGGATGCCGGGGATGTCAGTGATTGAGTTACCCATTGAAATCTGCGAAGCGTAAAACGTGAAACGTAAATTTACGTCTTACGGATTACGCTTTACTCCATTGGGAATATACATCTTGCCTTCGATCATGAAACACTGGCACGCGCTGGCGCACTTGATCGACCAAATCGAGATCGATCTGCGCGATGAGCAGCGCGTCGCGCTCGTCGCCTTCGACCAGAATCTCGCCCCACGGATTGACGATCATCGAATGTCCGCCAAACGTCTCGCCTTTGCTTACGCCGACGCGATTGGTCGCCGCGATGAAAATCTGATTCTCGATCGCGCGCGCCGGTAGCAGTGTGCGCCAGTGCGCGATGCGTTGAATGGGCCACTCCGCCGGGAGAAAGGCGAGGCGCGCGCCGGCGAGCGCATAATGCCGCCACAATTCCGGAAACCGCAGATCGTAGCAGACGCCGAGCGCGAACGTGCCAAACTCGGCGGAAAAGACCGGCGCGGCGTCGCCGCCGACGAGGTACTTGTCCTCATCGAGCATCGGGACGAGGTGGAGCTTGCGATACGCGCCGATGTGGTTGCCGCGCGCGTCGATGAATGTCGCGGTGTTGTGCACCTTGCCCTCGAGCGATTCGAGCAGCGAGCCGACGATCGCGATGTGATGTTCGCGCGCGGCGTCTTCCATCGCCGCGAACATTCCCGCGTCGAGCGCGGACGCGTGCTCGACGGCGCGCTCCAAATCGTACGCGGTGCTCCACAGTTCCGGCAGGACGACGATGTCCGCGCCGCGCGCGCGCGCTTCGGCGATCTTGGCGCGCGCGGCGTCGAGATTCTTGAAAGGATTTCCCAGCGCAAGGTCGATTTGCGCGAGGGCGATGGTCAGCGGTTTCATCGGTTCATTCCCAAACGCGAGATTTGCACATTAAAACTGTACCATACATTCAGAGTCGTGTCAATCATTTGCGTCTGGTGATTACCCACAAGTCCCAACAGCCACAGAGAACACAAGGGACACAGAGGAAAAATAAATTTCTCTGTGTCCTCTGTGGCGAGATGTGGGTCATCGTCACTTCGCGTCCTACCTATTGCCAGCGCGTTCGCAACAGAGTATAATCGCGCTGAGGTGAAGAGTGAAAATCCACGACATTTCGGTCTCCATTTCCGCGGCGATGCCCGTCTACCCCGGCGATCCGGCAGTGAGCATCGAGCCGGTCCTGCAAATTGCCAAAGGCGACGACGCGAACGTCTCGCGTCTTTCGTTCGGCAACCACACCGGCACGCACCTCGATCCGCCGGCGCACTTTGTCCCCGGCGGCAAATCGGTCGATCAGCTCAATCTATCCACGCTCTTCGGACCGGCGCGCGTCGTCGATCTGACGCGCGTCCAGACCGCGATCACCGCGGATGATCTGGAGCGCGCGCGGATTCCCAAACGCGCGGTGCGCGTTCTCTGCAAGACGCGTAACTCGGAATTGTGGGCGCGCGCCGGCTTTCAGAAAGATTTCGTCGCGTTCGCATGGGACGCCGCGCAGTGGATCGTCGATCGCGGCATCCGGCTGATCGGCATCGATTATCTGAGCGCCGAGTCCTTCGGCGCGAGCGAGCCGAAGACGCATCGCGTCTTGCTGAACGCAGGCGTTATCGTCATCGAAGGCATCGATCTGCGAAACGTCGCGCCGGGCAATTACACGCTTGCCTGCTTGCCGCTGAAGATCAAGGACGGCGATGGCGGTCCGGCGCGCGCGATTCTGATCGAAGAATAATTGTCTTTTTGAACAAATCCGGCTTTTGGGGTAAAATGAGAGTACGCCGGACGCGCGACGCTTCTTGAACGCGCGTCGCGCTTTGAGGTTACGCGATGGAATCGAATCGTACGATATGGGCGGAGGTGGACGAGCAAGGGCGGCTGGTGATGCCAGCGGAAGTTGCCTCCCGCTACGGACTCACGCCGGGCGCGCGGATGCGAATCGAGGAAACCGGCAACAATATGCGGCTGCACCGCGCATCCACGCATCTCGCCAAAATCTATATTGAACCGACGAATCGCTGCAACATCACCTGCCGGACGTGCATGCGAAATATCTGGGACGAAAAACTGGGCAAGATGAGCGAGGAAACGTTCGCGCGCATCCTCGATGGCTTGCAAGGCATTTCGCCCAAGCCGCTCGTCTTTTTTGGCGGACTGGGCGAGCCGCTGTTTCATCCCAAGACCGTCGAGATGGTCGAACGCGTCAAAGCCCTCGGCGCGCCGGTGGAACTCATCACCAACGGCATTCTGCTCAACGCCGAACGCTCGCGCCGGCTGATCGACGCGGGACTGGACACGTTGTGGGTCTCGCTCGACGGCGCCAAGCCAGAGAGTTACGAGGACGTGCGCCTGGGCGCGGAAATGCCGCGCGTAATCGAAAACATCGAGACGTTCCGCAGTCTGCGCCGGCACACGTTTCGCCCGATGCCGGAAATCGGCATCAACTTTGTCGCGATGAAGCGCAACGTCGCTGATCTGCCGGACGTGCTGGCGTTGGCGCGGCGGCTGGGCGCGCGGCGCTTTATGGTGAGCAACGTTCTGCCGTACGACGCGGAGATGCAGAAGGAAACGCTGTACACCAAATCGCTGATCGACATCGCGTATATGCCGTCGCAGTGGCTGCCGCGTTTGAATATGCCCAAGATGGACATCGACGACCGAACTCGCGACGCGTTCATCGGCGCGCTGCGCAGCGGCTGGAACGTGACGTTCGCCGGCAATAACCTCGGCGGCGCGAACGACGTGTGCACATTCATCGAAAGCGGCTCGACGACGGTAGGGTGGGATGGCAGCGTTTGTCCGTGCATCCCACTGATGCACACCCACACCACTTTTTTGCGCCAGCGCAAGCGACTCGTGCGGCGGCACGTGATCGGCAATCTCGCGGAGCGCGGTCTCATCGATCTGTGGAACGATCCCGGCTACGTGGCGTACCGCGAGCGGGTGCAGAGTTTCGCGTTCGCGCCGTGCTCGTTCTGCGGCGGATGCGATATGGTGGATTCCAACGAAGAAGACTGCTTGGGCAACGTCTTCCCGGCGTGCGGCGGCTGTTTGTGGGCGCAGGCGCTGATCCAGTGCCCGTAATGGAATGGCAATGAATAAAAAACCGAGTCAAGTCTTCAACTCGCGCAAGTACCAGGGACAGCTCGAACGGGAATTGATTATCGGCGGCATCCTGGTCGGTCTCGTCGTGGGCGGCGGACTGATCAATCTGATCTGGGGCAGCACGGTATTTTTCTCGGCGCTGGGTTTTTTCGTCCTATTCCTCGGCGCGATCGCGATCGTCTGGCTGTTCCTGAAATTGCTCGAGATCGTTTCGCGCGATTAAATGTCGGGGGGGGCCGGTGGGTGGCCCCCCAAAAAAAAAAAAAAAACGTTTTATAAAAAAACCCCCCACCGAGGAAAACCAATAACCACCAAAAAAAAAATAAA